>Ga0114975_10000375_pt1 | contig 33542 bp, 21 predicted proteins | sample S_130626_EF_Meta_FD_87031 | JGI IMG/M metagenome (GOLD analysis project Ga0114975, IMG submission 87031) | Freshwater microbial communities from Lake Simoncouche, Canada to study carbon cycling - S_130626_EF_MetaG | ecosystem: Environmental > Aquatic > Freshwater > Lake | place: Lake...
AGGACTAAAAACATTAGATGGCCTTCTTTTAAGAGGAACTGGTGCTTCCGCTCTTGGTGAGAAGATATCGTACGATTCTTCTTTCGTTTTTATGGCTTCTTCCAATAATTTAATAATTCTTGAATAATTTTGTACTTCCGCTTCTGTGTATTTGTAAATTTCTGAGTCAGAAGGGTATATTTCTTTTATTGTAATATATCTCTTGTACTTGTCTTGCGCAATTTCTAGTGGTTTTCCAAAAGCGTCATTTCCTTCTTGTATATCTATTTCTTTAACTTTTAACAATACTTCGACGGCTTCAACATTTCCATGTTCAGTAGCCAAAAAGAGAGAAGTTCCACGTATATTCATTATATTGACGTTCACCCCAGATGAATTTACCAATAATATAATACATTTAATATGATTACCAATACATGCTGCCATTAAAGGCGTAGTTCCTCTCATACCATAAATGTTATTGTAATGATAGTTTTTATATTGCCAATTAAGAACTACTTTATTTCCATTCCATTCATCTACTAGTCGTTCTAAAGTATCATAATTACCATTAAAAGCTGCTTCCCATACCGTCAATCCAATTCCAGGTGGAGCGTCTTCATTTGCTTTTGGTGTTTCTATTGGGATTTTAACATTATGTTTTGTTATTAGTTCTTCCATTGTAAGTTCGTTGTCAGTTGCTATTGGTTCAATACTTGGTGTTTTGTTTTTCTTTGAACTTGGACTTGGTGTTTTATTTTTCTTTGAACTTGGACTCGGTTTCTTTTTTTTCTTTGAACTTTGTGTCTTATTTTTCTTAAATTTTTTAAATAATTTTGATACTAAACCTGGCATTTATAATATGTTTATATTTTATTTCTTCTTTTCTAATATAACCTCTTTTAATACATTCCGAATAATCTTATCGTCCATTTTCTCTTGCTCATCTTGGTATTCTGACCCCAAAGAACTCAATGAAATCTGCATGAATTTTTCATTCTCAGGTGTATCTAAATAGCGAAAATCGGGATTCTTTTCCTGCCATTCTGGTAACTTCATCAAGTTCTTTCTAGCAATCTGTTTCAATACATTCCTCAATTTTGTTTTCTCGGCATTCTCTTTCTCCCAATTATCCTGGTCCTTAATATAGACAGTTTCTCTCTTGATATCTGTGCAATGGAATGGACGCATGTTGACATCTAGGTCTTTCAATGCTTTTACAAATATTCTGCTTATTCCTTGAGTATAACCTAATTTTCCAGTTTCTTCAATATCGTTCACAGTAAGTTTCAATGAATCAACGAAATCCCCTATATTGAGAGCGTTTTTACACTCCTCATTTAAAAACACATTTAAATTAAATTGATTGTTAGTTATATTGTTTGTTGTATGAATAAAGGTTGTTTGATTAGACATATTCATTAATTTATTGTGTAATTCTTTATTTTGCTCTACCAAAGATGTTTGTATTTCCTTATTTTGTTTTATCAACTCCATAACAATATCAGTTGTTATAGAATTTGAAACAGTTTCCTGTTTTATTTCATTGTTTTTTTGTAGTTGACACGGTTCTTCATGTTTTTGATTTAATAATAATGTTTGCTTATGCTTTTTGGTCTGATTATGTCTATTAAAATCATATTTATTTTTGGTATTGAAATCGCAGCATTCACACGTATATGATTGTTTTAAATCATCAATAGAATCCTTACCACTGGTGTTGAAAAGCGTCAGTCGTTTATGTTTTGCAGTCAATAAATGTTTTTTATAATTAGTAATGTCACTCGTAGAATAGTTGCAGATTTCACACATTTTTTCAGAAGTATTTTTCATGCGTTTTTATATACTAATATTGCGAGAAAAAACGCCTAAACAGTACTAGTCCAAAAAATGTCCAAAAAGTTATGCAGCGCACTTTTTGAATGATTTTTTTGGTATTTAAAGCATCGTCAGGTAAAAACCTAAAATCCCAACCCCTTTTTAAATTTTATTTTCAGAAAAGTAAAAACGGACAAAAATAAATGTCCATTTTTGGAAATCGGTCCGACTTTATTTCCTTGTTTTCTCTGGGGTATTTAAATAAATATATGAGAACTATTTAAAAAAATTGAGTAGTTTTATGTATTTTATGTAATCTGTAAAACAACATAATGGATCTCTTTCAATTGCAAACAAAAACCCGATATTTATTTTGCCAAAATTACAATGGAAATATAAAATGGTTCAGGGCTAATTTTCTAGGTTTGGTCCAGTTTCAACAATGGACTACATTAGTGTGTAACAATGAGGAATCCGAATACCACCCATTAAGTAAAGCTACAGTGTTTCATATGGATGCGAATAATATTATTGTTAGTGGAGAAACTTTGGTTGATATAATGAATGAACACCCTTGTAAACTTAATGATGATGTGCTTGGGCTAATAAATAGTTTTTGGTAATTTCAAATTATGACATAGGATTTCTCACCTCAATCTTATAGATATTCAATATATCTTCTTTGTTTTCTAATATATCGCCAGTGTCTTTCCAATATTTAATTCTTTGATTTATACTGTGTTCCACTAGTTCATTATATTTTTCATAAAATCTTTCGTTAATAAAGACGCTATTGTTATATATTAATATAGGCCGAATACTTGGTGTTAAATATAATTGTATGAGTTTCTCTATTTTTTCTTCATATTCTCTCGGATTATTTGTGTCACTATCATACCCGGTATCCAAACAGTCACAATAATAACCTCTAACACAAGATAATTCAATATATGAAACTCCATGGATATGATTTATTTGAAGATATTGAAAAATGTAATAATCAGCTCCCATGATAAGTAAATATATTGAAAACCATTTAATCTATTTACAAATATTAATTTTGAAGTTTATAAAAACAAATATAAACATTTCCCCAGATACATACAAAACAATGAGTGATGTGTTATCTAATACAATGCATAACACGTTTACAGAATCAGTAAAAATGTCATTTTTTCATAACTTCAAAACGAATAATATATTTATAGACACACTTATTTCAACATTATTAATAACAGCTGTATCTTATATTATACAAAAGATGTCTCCGCACAACATTCACTTCACCAATCTATATTTGTTTTACGACAATATAAAATCAACGTTTGTCAAAAAGCATTCTATATGTTTTGAAGGTAGACAGTCATTTGTAGTAACAAAATATGAACCATATCCTACAATTACGGCATGTTTTTCAGACAATTTCAAGGCGCTTTTCTATGATATTATAAAATCCACACGAAACAATAATTCCATTTATGATATTCAAGAGTATATTACGAGTTCAAACAAACGATATAATGATGAGATTGAAGCTGATATGTATATTATTACACAAGCTCTTCCTATTTTATACAATAAAGAGTTGGAGATTTACGCATATACGAATGTGGAGAAAGAAGAGGGGGATAGTGATAAAAAATCAACTATAAAAACAGACCAAATCACGATAACATTGTATTCCTATAAATCCACATTATGTCAAATACAAGATTTTGTAGAGCAAGTTAAAGTGCGTTATCTAGAACATATTGAAAATGACCGAAAAGGCAAGCGCTTTGTATATAGTTTAAAGAAAGTATCAAAAGAAGATGATGATGGTAATATTCAAAAATGGAACGAAACTACATTTGAAAGCACACGAACTTTCAATAATATGATGTTTGAAGGTAAAGACTCTGTTATGGAGAAGATAAACTTTTTTCTCAATAACAAAGACTGGTATTATGAAAACGGAATCCCATATACGTTGGGTATAGGATTATATGGCCCACCAGGAACAGGTAAAACATCATTTTTTAAGAGCCTAGCAAATCTTACTAAGCGTCATCTAGTTATTTTGTCTTTGAAACAAATAAAAACCAAACAACAATTGGAAGAAGCATTTTTTGAAAGCCGTTATAATTACGACAACAAGAAAAACAGCATGGGGTTTGATAAGAAAATTATTATAATAGAAGATATAGATTGTTTGGGGGAAATAGTATGGAAACGCGACAAAGAATTGGAACCCAGTAATAAAAAGGGAAAGTCCAAAAAGAATAAATCACCCAAAAATGATGTTACTGCTGTTATTCAACAATTAATAGAAAACAACAATGAGGAGAAGAAAGAATTTATAGAGATGTGTAAACCAGAAGAAGAAGACCCTATTACTCTAGATGATATTCTTAATTTATGGGATGGTATTAAAGAAACTCCTGGTAGAATATTAGGAATTAGTAGTAATCATTATGATAAATTAGATCCAGCATTAATTAGACCTGGTAGAATTGATATTACATTATGCCTTGATAACTGCACACGTAATATGATAATGCAAATGTACAAACATTTTTATAAATGTGACATAGACGAGAGATTACTTAGCAAAGTAAAGGATAAATTTTATTCACCAGCACAAGTTATTAATTGGTATGTGTTGAATCGTAATGACCCGAATAAATTCATGGAATGTCTTTTGCGTCGTTAAAAAATTGATTGCTTTTATAGTTAATTAAAATGTAGAAAACAATCAACAATGAGTGAAACTATTAACTACAATAATTACATGTTGCGCCTGAATAGTCATTTGAGACACATTGGGTGTGATAAAAACAATATGCACGAATATTTTGGTTTTACGAATACTTCAAATAACATTCGTAAAATAAGTTTGGTAATGGACAAAGAAAATAATAGACGATACACGCTTCTTATAGAAAGCCATAAACGTACAGCATCTCCTCTAGAAACATACATAAATGGACTACCTAGAGACGTAAATAACTACATTCATTCATTCCTAGTAGATGTTCGTAGAATGACACATGTAATAAATTTTCCACTAAGCTATCCATTTGAGCAACCAACATGGACACTACATGAATATACAGTAAATGGACTATCTAAAAAAGCAGATGAAGAGAAAAAAGATAAATTGTTCTGTGGAAATGACTGGTCTCCTTCATTAAAAATAGATAAAGAAATTCTAACCTACGTATCTGGACTTAATTGGCTATAGTACAGTAATTATCCTTTCTTGTATGCGTTCTATTTGCGATTTTAACCATATATAACATTCTTTCTGTATTTTTTCTAATTGGTCCTTATCCTCTAATAACTTTTTGCAAGTAGCGACTGCCTCTCCCCATGATTTACAATAAACAAATGGTGGTTTATTGTCATTATAATGAAAACATGAATTAAATTCATCTACGTTCCCACTAACCACAGGTATAGCTCCACTGAAAATAGCTTCATATAATCTGAAACAATCTAATACATTTTGACCACGAGGAGATGGCACAAAAACAGAATTATTATAAATATCCAACATTTCTCCAGCGGTTTTATTAAAACCATTAAAATATTGGTCGCTATCAAAATTACATTTGAATCTATCCAACATAAGAATTCTATCGGGATTGTGAGGATTGCCAACAAAGGACCATATGAGTTTTCTATCTGCTATTGGTTTCTTGGGATAATTTAAACCATATTGTTTACAGAACATATTATCCATATAACCTAGAGGAATTTGAATAATGTTATTATAGGATTCAATATCATAATGAGTATGTCTATATTGAACCAACATTAATTTGGTATGATTTGCTAAATTTATATATTGTTTACGTGAACCCCATTCATCGGAAAGATAGAAAATAATATCGGGATTAATATTCTTAACAATGCTTAATGCATTTTCAAAACTTATTTGGTTAGACGTAAATACAAAAATAGTAGGATAGGGATTTAATTTACTGTTATCGTAATGGATTAATTCATCCGTATTCAAAAATTGAGGTAATAAATAAACATCTTTACAAAGCTCATGAGTAATGTAATCTATTTCCCAAAAAGCCTGTTTATGATAAATAAGATTAGCAACAGCCATATCTATTATTTATACAAAAAAATAAATAATAAATAACGAAAACCTTGCAATAAACAATTTACTCATCGTCGGGTTCAAATTCATCATCTCCACCAATAGTTAAACGAACATTTTCACCTTCAATATTACTTTCACCACCTCTTTTTTTATCACCTTTCTTTTCATCTGTCTTTCTATCAATATATTTACCTATAACGCAAATATAGGGGTCATTTAATTCAAAACGGACACCAACAACACGAACAATAATCTTCATATTTTCTTTAATATCGGCAAATTTGCGGTCAGTGAAATGGTGGTCTCTGGCAACAAATACAGTAATAGGAACATTACCTTGCTCGTCAGAAACTTCAGCATGAATTCCAGCCTTAGTAATAGTCTTAGTATCACATTCAATTAACATACCTTCAACTGGGTGACAAATCATGCACTCAAACACAGTTTGAAACTCAATATTTTCATTGTTGATATTGCCACTAGAATAACGGATGACTTTTACTGAATTAGGCCGAATGAATCCTTCAGCAATACATTTTCCTTCTGTCTTCTTAGATATGATTCTCTCTAAATTTTGCTTCATGTTTTTTCCAACGCTTGTAATTGGGACGATTACTTTCATAGTAAGAACAGATTGAAGGTAAACACCATAGATTTTACGGTCGTCACGTTGCATTTTACGGTCGGCCATTGTTTCAATATACTAATAATGATATAAAATAATGTTTATATCATTTTAAATCAATTTTTTTAGGGGAAACCAAGGTTTCCCCTTGCCCCTTCCTTCAGAATAGATTCTAGTTAAAGGAGGGTTTAAAAGGGAACCTTTGGTTCCCTTTGTTCGTAGGGATCTTGTTCCAAATTCAAAAACCATCTTTTACCATCTTTCTTCGTATCCTCATTATATCTGAAAAGCGTTTCTAAAATAATACATAATCCTATCTTAACAATATCCGTGGATTTAATATTCTCTTCGCCCTCATCGTCCTTATAATTATATTTAATATCAGAAACCATATTAATACGTTTAATAACATCTTTCTTACTTTCACCACCGCAATTTGCACCAACTTTAGTCTTCGCAGATTTATCTAATATTTTAAAGACAATATTCTCTTTCATAACCTGCATAAACCCAAAAATATTGTGTAATGATTGTAAGTTCACATAAATAATTCTTGCACTCTGGCGCTTTGTTTCCATCTCATCTGTAGGTTGAGCAGTGGACCATATCCATTTATCTTCCTGGTCTTGTATATATGTTTTCTTACGTCCCTCTACTTGCGGATCATCTTTATCAAGTGCTAAAATAATAGAATTATAACCACGAACCTTAACAACTTTCTCATTAAAGTAATTATAAACAACCTTTTCAGTAGAAGTTGACACAGGCTCTGTACCCGCATATAAATAACGAAGGATTGTTAATCTATCATTGTGTGGAGCCGTATCAAGATAATGGCAAATAGCATATTTATTTATTAACTCATCACTGATTTGATGTTTTTCAGAAAGCAAGTGGCAAATATAACCATAATTTACAAACCAATCTGTTTCTTTGTTGGTTCGTTTTTCGTTTTGTTTAGAACGTGCTGTAACTATTTTTGATAGACTGTTTTCGATATCGGCCAATAATTCAGTGTATTTATTTCTCACATACTCATGTTCATCATCAATAACTTCTGCAACAGATCCACTTTCATTTCCTAGCTCCAATTCTAAAACTGTCCTTTTATAATCAACAGGTACATTTCTGTCAAACATAGAAGCAGCTTCATCAGTTATTTCAATAGGTTGAAATACATAATAATTATCTTTGTTAATTAAATAACCAGTGCGCCCATATTCGTCATAAACATATTCATTTTTATTATCAATAAATCTAGATAAGGCAAAATCTATTTGGGCTTCAGGATATTCTTTAATTATGTTAATTTCACGTATTAATTGGTCACGTTTATAAGCATTACGTTTCTTGAATAAGTCACGAATTCTCTTTGTAATCGTGGAATTATTCATTTTTGCATAATCATCGTTATAAGTATTTGTTATTACATCAGTAATTTCAGCATGGGGTAAGCATTTAAATTCTTTGGCACATTTCTCATAATCACATATATCAGAATAATCTCTATCACCTATTTGAAAATTCACTAATTCGGATTTGCTAGAAACACGGATCTGCATATTACGATTGTTAGCAAGAGTATTTAATTGTTCTATAGTAAAATTATGTTGTCCAATGTTTAATAGGCAATCTACGGCTATTTCTTTCAATAGACGGTTTACTTTTCCAATGAGTTGCGCCTTCTTCTCCGCATATCTATAAACATATAAATCCGCTGGTTCTTCACCATCTTTTGGTAAAGTAGAATGTAAATATATTTCTACATTACGATCTTTGAAATCTTCTAACATACAGTGACTAAAATTTCGAACAGCGCGTCCAATAATTTGTTCAATGCGATTCATATTATACCAGGGATCCAATACATGAACTTGTCTTATACATTTAAAATCCAATCCTTCAGACCCAGCTTTGGATATAATAACAACTTTTACTTTATCACCTTCTTTGTTGTTTGGATTTGTTGCATAATTTATATCATCGGCATTATTTGGTGAATATGCTTTATTACCAGTTATCATAATGTATTTGGCACCAGAAAACCTAGAACCAGTATATTGTGATTTAGGTATCATAGTAAGCGCATCAATTGGTTCAGTAGGTGGTGTTTTGAATAAAGATTTTGCATAAGATTCAGAACTATATCTATAAATACCCATTTCTTCTAGAGCAAGCGCTAATGGAACAATTGAGCCCTCAATGTATTGCGAATAGATAAGAACAATACCCTTTGAATTTTTTATACATTCACATATTTTGGCAATTTTATTACTGTATTTACCAATATTATCTGGGTGGAAAATACGGCCATGCATTGGATTGTTTAATACAGCGGGTTTATATTCATAATCGTATACATTAGGATATGGAGATTTTTGGTATGTAAACGACATAGTATTAGATAGTCCTTTTTTACCTATGTAGTTATTAACAATTTCTTCGTTCTTCTGGTCTTCAAACTCATCCCCAACTTCTTCATCATCATCCACACTACCATCAGCAATTTCTTTGTTTTTATCCAATTCTGGATTAGGAAAGACTATGTCTAGCGCTTCTAATGGTTTCAACAAATAGGTATAACCAAAAGAATCCATGTTCTCAAAACTAGGAAGTTCACGCTCTTCGCCGAATTTATTAACAACATTGTATGATTTATTTCTCATATGTTTCATCAAGAAATCATAACCCTTGGCCTGATATTCACCTATGGGTGTAATAAATACAGGAATGTTCTCTAATGGCTCATCTATTTCACGATTATTCATTTGCATAGAAGGATAATTATCAGCAATAGATTCTATTGAATTCTCTGGTGAGAAAACATCGGGGTAAATACGATATGGAAAAGTATATGGATTTTCACCACGTACGTAAGAAACATAACCCGTTAATTTACGTATTAAAAGCTCTTTGCCACCTTCAGAATTTTTGGTATTCTTTTTCTCCTTAAAATTACCGTCTTTATCAAAGACATCGCTTTCTCGGATTGTGCTATTCTTATCAACAGTATTTATCAAATTAGTTAACCAAATAATTTCCTTATGGCTATTATACATTGGAGTAGCAGATAACATTAATAATCTTAAATTACTGGAGTATTTTGCAACTTCCATAAGCAAACTGGCAGTTTTACTCTGTTCTTTATTATCATCAGAAATACGGATATTATGAACCTCGTCAATAATAATAAGACGATTATCAAAGTATTTCTTGATTTTCTTTATTTTTAATTCTTTAATCTCAGACATTTTAAATCTACCTCCTTCTGGTAACTGCATAACACGTTTAATATAATTAGCCAATTCCCCGTATCCCATGAAACGATAATATTTATGGATAATGCTGTTTATTTCTAAAATAATTCTGTCTTTAGGCACACCGACAATATTGGTGGGATTTATTTCTTTTAATAGAGCCTCACCAATGCATGTATTTAATTTCCATAGTCCATTCTCTATTTTTAATTTACGTTCATCAAAGAGTTGAAGTTTGTAGTTTTCTTGAACATTGGGGCTTGCAATAACTAGTATTGGTTGTGTTATTCCAACCTGCTGCATATATGCTCTCATTTCTTCAGCAATTCCGATAGAACTGCACGTTTTGCCTGTACCTAAACCGTGGTAAAGTAGTAAACAATTGTAGGGTGTCTGCATAGACAGAAAGTTTTTAACAAATGACTGATGTGGTGTAAGTTCAAACTCAGTATTGCATAGTTTTTTGGCATGTTCTTCAATGTCATAGGTGTCGCCATCATATTTAGTTTCATTAAATTCTTTATGTTTCGCAATTTTTATATTAAAATTTGGATCGTTTATTTCAGGATAGAGAAATTGGAAACTCTCGTCGTTTCTGAGATTTTCTGATTCACGTATTTCTTTGTTTAACAAAAAACTATTGTATTCAGAGGGTTCTGTTGGTGGTTCTATTTCTTCCTGTTTGGTTTCCAACTCATTCTTGGCAACATTTTCAATATCAGGTAGACCAATAACGGGTACATTATCTACAACGGTTTCTTCATCCTCAAAAACTTTTCTAGTTTCTTCTGTGCCTTCTGCAATGGGCTCTTCTACAACTTTTTCTTCGGCAACGGACTCTTCTACAACTTTTTCCTCAGCAACGGACTCTTCTACAACTTTTTCTTCAGCAACGGACTCTTCTGGATATTGTTGTGCTTCAGGCTCTTTTATAGATACAACATCAGGTGCATTTTGTTTATCCTTGAAATAGTTTTCTAAACACAAAATTACCCTTACAAAATCTTTCTGGTGGGGAATTCCATATTTTTTAGTATTGGCAAGATCTGATAGATTAACGTCCATTAAAGTTGCCAATATTTTCTTAAGGCTATTTTTATTATCGTCTTTACTTTCTGCTGGTAATTTGCTTAATTCAATAAATCGTTCTTGCTGGTGAGGTCCATATTGAAACTCTGGATCGCACCCTGTTTTTTTTAACAATTCTTTTATATACTTACCAACATTATCACGGTTTAAAACAATTTTTCCTTTTTTGATTACAACATTTTCATCTATAGGACTAGGTTTTCCGTCAAAAATAGCCTCTAAAATTTTATTATTTTTACTTATTCCTTCAATAGGATGAAATCCTACAACAGATGTTAAAGCATTGGTTGTTTCATTAATAGCAGTTCCTAATATTGAGGGTTGTGGTTTTGCAATAGCCTTTTTACTTACATTCTTAGGGGATTTATCTTTTTTCTTTGTTTCTGTGTTTTTTGGCATATATTTATGATACTTAAATTATACGTATATAATTATTCGTATAATTTAACAAAAAAGGCTCTTAATAAAATCCGACCAGCGACCCCTATTTAGTGGTAAAACAACCGAAATGATTTTATTGTGTCATTAATGTTGCTCAATAGCTTTTTTTTTTCTAAATTATAATGACGAATACATAGAATGCATTCATCATAAGTCTTCCACTCCATCTTACTAACTTCGGTTGGTTCAAAGTTATTAGTATGCGTTGTATTTTCCGACTCCATAAAGGTTAAATAATATTTATGTTTATAGGATTTATAGTTTGAACCTGTAAATATCTCTTCAAATGGTAGGATATTTTTGATATTATTGATATATTTAATGTCATAACCAGTTTCTTCGGCGAACTCGCGAATTGCACACTCAAAATCACTTTCTTGATAATTTCGGCGGCCTTTAGGGAATCCCCACTCAGGCTCTCTCCATATTTCATTTTCAAATTTATTACTTTCTTCTATTAAATCATTCAATGTAAATAGTTCGTTTTTGAATAATATTCCTTGAACTAATGAATTATATTTCTCACGCGATATATTTTCCTCTGATTTGTATTGATTAGAAATATTATGATTTCCCCATATTCGTTTCCATAGTAAATCAAAATCGCCAATATTTAATAATTCTTTCTCTTCTATAGTCATTTGTTTCAACATATTAATGATATAATCCTTATTAAATACGGAGTATTTACCACGCATAAAATCTATGTATCCTAATGTATCTTTACGACGTATCATTAAATATTGTAATTGATTTTCATAAATACGGAACGCAATGATACCAAAACTAGTAATAGGCAGTTTGCATTGATGATATAAATGTCCTGATTTTCCACAATTGTTGCAATAATTATTCATATGTAATAAGATTATCCTCCTTAATAATCTTCCATAATCTTTATATAATTATATTTTGAATATATTAGAATGCAGTTTGACGCGAATATATGGGGACCACATTATTGGTTTTTCCTGCACACAGTGGCAGAATCTTATCCTATGACTCCCAACGATGTCACGAAACGTAAATATTATGACTTGATTACGAATATGCCTCTTTTTATACCAGACGCAGATATTGGTGATAAATTTAGTAGAATGATTGATAGATATCCTGTAACACCTTATTTAGATAATCGTGATTCTTTTGTAAGATGGGTTCATTTTATGCATAATAAAATCAACGTGCAATTAGGTAAGGAAGAGTTATCTTTGCCTATGGCTTTAGAAAAATACCGTGCTGAATATAAACCCAGACCATTAGTCTTGTCTGAACGAATTAATATGAGAAAGCATTACATTCATGCTGTGTTGATATTAGTATTGTTATTTTTGATTTATGTATACCTTTAGAACCCTCCTTATTTTCTATCAATATAATAAACTAATAAATTATGCGTGTAGAAATTCTTATATTTATAATAGCAGGATTAATAATTGCAAACATATATACAGAAGGAAAAGTATTAAAAAAACTGCTATCTTTCAAAAAATATTATCAGATGATTGGTGTAGCATTCGGGGCATTTATGTTATATATTCTATTAAAACGGAACCCTATGCGAGCACAACAAGTAATTTCAAGTACAAATGACTACATAAAATATTTACCAATAGATAAAAATACGACTAATATGATATCACCTATTTTAGATTTCACATCTAGACAGGATTTTAGCGAAGGCGCGCATAATGGTCGTGATGCATACAATTACCCAGTTATACCAATGCCCAATCAAAATCACACAGTATCTGAAAACCGCATGTTGCAATCTGGAAAGAAAGCAACAAAGCGTTCTGTGAGTGAAACAAAGAAAAAATATGTGGCATCAAATCAAGACTGGAAATGTGGGGACTGTGGATGTAAATTACCAGCGTGGTTTGAGGTAGACCATAAAGTCCGTTTAGAATATGGTGGAAGCAATCATGTAGATAATTTAGTAGCTCTATGTAGAGATTGTCATGGTAAAAAAACAGCCATTGAGAACTTGTAAAACGATATTTTTGTTTATTCACGTTTAGTAGTAAATAGTAAACACGAATAATATTTTTTATTGATATATATTAGTATAATAATATGTTAGAATCAATTACACCCGACTCAGATACTATAAACGGAATTATAAAACCAATAGCATATGTTGTATCCGCACTATTTATTCTATCATTGGCTATATCTATTGGTGTTATGGATTCAAAGATGCACAATAAAATGGTTGATGACGAACATAATTTAATTAGAACTGACACAAAAGAAGGTGTAACAACAATAGTTTTAATATGTTTAATTGCATTTACAATATTATGCATGATACCATTTATAGACGCTTTAAAAGACATATCAAGTATTATACCCGAATATGCCAAAAGTATGCAGATTGATGTTTCGTACTTAAATGGAATTATAGAGATGATAATTTTCGCCATTGTGATAATAGGTTTAAATGTAAAATCGCATGATAAGATGTTTTCTAGTGGATATTATGTAAAAGATTCTAATATTAAAACAGGCCAACGATGGGTTCCTGGTGGAGTAAGACAAGAAACAGAAGAGGGTATATCAACACTAGTTTTCATTTCTTTCATTGCCTTAATAGTTTTTACATTTATAATGAAATATTTATCATCTAGTTGGGGATCAATGTTAGATTTCATACCAAATGTATTATTTTACATAGTAGTTATTGCATTATCAGTTGTTTTATGGATGTTAAATAAGGTATATCAAATTGTTGGTGGTTCACTTGACGCATCCAGTGGTTCAATAGGCTCAAAGGCAGGATTTATTTTCAATGATTTTGAAGCAAGTATGATACCAAATTATGGTTTATTATTTGGGTTGATTGGAATTGTATTAATTATTTTATATAATGCAGTATACGACCCTGCATCATTAACAACAAATACATATGCGTATCTCTTAACTATAGTAATACCAATTATGTTTGCATTTTCATACGTAGTACCAATATTGAGTGCTGACAATGGAAGTGGTTATGGAAAAATAGCTGGAATAGTAATGGCAATTGTTATGTTTTTTGCAGCAGTATATTTTTATATTAACATGAATTCAGTAGCTTTTGAGGCAACATCGTATTTATCAGGAATTTTAATGTTAATAATTATTCTAGTAGGACTAGCACTATCATTTTACATGTTAAGTAATTATTTGAAATCGTTTACTGGGTGGCCAGGATTTATTATTTATTTTATATTTTACATACCATGCTTACTTATTGATTTTGCAACATACCTATTGAAAGAATTTCAAATGACATCCAAAGTTGTATACGTATTATTCTTTGTTGAAATATTACTAATATTATTATATGTTTACGTTCCAAAAATACTTAATGCGTTTGATAAGAAAGACGGAACCATATTATTAGAAAATGGGGCGTTTTTGGATATCCCGAAATCTATTGGCTCTAGTAAACTATTGCAAATATCAAAAAATAATTTAGAAAACACAAATCTTCCAATAGTTTATCAAACAAATTTTTCATTTAGTATGTGGATATATTTGAACATTCAACCAACAAATTTCGGCAGTTATACTCAAGAAATGCCAATTTTTAACTTTGGTGATGGAAAACCTAAGATTGTTTACCATAATAACATTACAGACGATGTTCATAAAAATAAATATATAATTTATTTTACAAACTCAAAATCCAGTCAGAATTTTTATGAAGTAACATTAGCAAATCAAAAATGGAATAATTTTGTATTTAATTATAAATCATCACAAGTAGACTTATTTATTAACGGCGAATTAGTAAAAGTATTTAAATTTACAGACAATCGCCCAATATATAAAGCAAGTGACGACATTATGATAGGGAAGGAAAACGGTTTAGACGGTGCGATATGCAATGTTAGATATTATCCATATAATTTATCCATGTCTCATATTACGTCTACTTATAATTTATTGATGTATAAAAACCCTCCTGTCGTAATATAAAGATTCGTTCCCTAATTATTTTGTGAGTATTAGTTATATAATTAAATGAATTCACTTGTTATAATTTTAGGAATCGTAGTTGTATTTTTTATTTACTTACTTTTCAAATATTTAACGAATACAGCCACTACTCTTAGTCCCGCCGCTGATTTCACAAAAGCAGTACCAACAATTACAGGTGATGCTTTGACAGGTGCAACTAATTTAAGTTATGCTCATGGAATATGGTTGTATGTTCAGAACTGGGACCCATCTGCTCAGAAAACAATTTTCTACAGACCTAATAATATTAAATTGTATTTAGATCAAAATGCACCTACATTAAAATGCGATTTATGGTTAAATGCTGGAGGAACCCAGACAATTACGATTACAAATACTTTTGCATTACAAAAATGGGTTTACATAATTATTAGTGTTGACAATCAATATGTTGATTGTTATTTAGATGGAAAATTAGTGATATCTCAACAAATTTCTCCTCCCAAACAGCCAGTTGATTCTACATCGTCTCCATTATATTTAGGAAACTCAGGTACACCCAATTTTAGTGCTGGAGTCGCGGGTATTTCTATTGGTTCTGGATGGAGTGCGAACGCATTAATATTTACTAGATGGACAAACGCAGTAGACCCTCAAACTGCTTGGGATTGGTACATGAAAGGTAATGGTAAAAGCAAATTCGCCAGCTTATTTGGTGCTTATGGAATAAATTACAGTGTATTAAAGGATAATATCGCTATTGTTAACAACCAACCTCTCTTCTAGAATTTAGTCAACAATAACAATAAAGTAATTTTAGAATGGTTATAATCTATTATATATATAATATATAACCATACAATGAATTTTCAAAACATGGCCCCTCCCGATCTAAAAATGCCAGAATCAGTGCAACAGGCAACAGAAAGTCTTGGAAATAGTATAAATGATATGAAATCAAGTGTGAATAGTAGCCTTTCTGAATTCTCTAACCAAGCTAGTGCTGGTGTAGGAGCATCCGCGTCATTTTTACAATCCAATACCATTATTGCCAAGTTCGCATTTATTATATTAGTTATTGTAGGATTTTTATTTCTTATGAATTTAGGAGTAATAATTTTAGGATATTTTTTAAATCCATCAGACAGTCCATTTATTATTAGAGGTCTTATTTCTGGCCAAACGGGAAAGACATTTTCACAAGACCCTAGTGTAGGAAATAGAGCAAAGATAGTAAAATTGTCAAACAATGAACGTACTGGTATAGAATTTACATGGTCAGTATGGTTATTTATACAAGATTTAGGTGCTACAGGAAAACATCAATTTATATTTAATAAAGGCGATTTAAATTTTGATTCGGTAACAAATATTACTAAGGTAAACAATGGTCCTGGATTATACATTGTTCCTAACACCAATGGAATAGCAACATTAAAAGTTATAATGAATACAGCGAACACGAACGATACCAAGAGTAGTATTGAAATAGATTCTATTCCTGTTCGTAAATGGGTAAATGTAATTATTCGTTTAGAAAATACGATGTTAGACGTTTATATAAACGGCACTATATCAGGCCGTTTAAATTTACCTTTAGTTCCTAAGCAAAACTATAATGACATTAATGTTTGCCAGGGTGGTGGATTTAACGGAAACCTTTCTGATTTAAGATATTTCAATCATGCATTGAGTATTATAGAAATTAACAATGTTGTTTACTGGGGACCAAATACAAATACTAGTGCTGATGGTGTTGATGCAACTAAATCAGGTGGTTACAATTATTTGTCATCTATTTGGTATTCAAAAAAATTATAAAATTGAGATATTTATAGTTATATAATGTAAAGTCACATTATATAACAATGGCAGGAACAGGAACAACCAATATTTCATTAGATGTTTTATGCGACCAAAGGAACAAACAGATGTTATTTAACAATCCACAATCTAGATATACGCCATCAAATCCTTATAATGGAACATTTACGAAATATCAATTGGATATGCGGCGTAAGGCAGAAATATTAAAATATAGCAATACGAATAGTACAACAAAGACAAACAATTTAACACAAGCACAGAAATTATCACAATTATTAAGTGGACGTTCTCAATCGCAGGGATTTCAGAATAAAGTAATTACCACTTTAGACATAGATGGTAATTATAATAAAGTAACTGTAAAATATCCAGACAAATTAGTTATAACGGCCGCTTCTGAATTAGACACAAATGCTGTAAAAATTACAGGATATCAGGGGTATTTCACTTATACGATTGTACCAGATGGTCTAATAGTAAATTGTGCAGCAGATAATTTAATTCCAACACCGACTTCATCATCTGGTATTTATGGCCCCATTACTAATTTAATATATGATGAGACAGTCCCTTTGTATAACTTTACCAACACAACTATTAATAATGCAGCATATAGTGAATCCGAAATAGCAAATGAAAATCTATGGTCAATTAGCTCTAGTAAAAATGTGTTAATGTCTACAAATATTTCTAGTTATGTAGGTTCTTTATTAATAAATCCAGCTATAGACAATAACCAATATACTTATACATTACAAGTACCTATAGGAATTTATGCAACTAACGCTTCAGGTCAAAATGGTACAGCCACAATCAATATTAATGGGTTGTTTTTAGATGTTAAATATAGCGGGAACGTCGTCCCTGAGTCTAAAACTATATCATTATCTAACTATTCATCTAATTCACCAATAAGAGTAACATATAGCGAATTAGCTACTAGCGTAAATGGTTATAATTATTTTGCATATATAGATACTATAAACGTTTCTAATATAGTATTAACTACAAATCCAGGTTATGTATATGATTTTTATTTGACAGTAAATATAGATACCGTAAATTCGTCTTACACAACAGGGTTTACTAATAATACAATATTTTCCAATTACGTAAATTCAATATTGACGTCAAATTTATCATTATTAACAGTAGACGTTTTGCCCCCTACAAATTTATCAGTATCTAAATCAAGAGATATAAGTATAGATGTATCATTTTCTGCACCAATAAATACAACAAATTCTATTATTGGTTATACTGCATCAGCCAATGGTGTAGGAAGTGGTATAGCAAGTGCATCCGCTAATGGAATAACAATTACAGGATTAACTGCTAGTACAACATATAATTATTTAAATGTTACAGCAGTTTATCGTAATGGAACATCAACATCTTCGGGTGTAGTTACTGGTACAACATTAGGATTTAATCCTAGTCAATATGCATTGGTAACTGCAAATACAACAGCTACTTCATTAACGGTGAATTTTATCAATGGAAGTAATCCAAATATTGCAAGTTATTATGTTATAGCTATTCCTGACCCAAGCTCAAATAATCAACAGGTGACAAAAACAACATTTGTGAATAATGTTATTGTTCCATCGGGACCAATTACAATTAATGGGTTAATTTCAGGAACAAAATATAATTTACTATTGTCACAGTATTTGTCCACTGGTAGTTTTGGATTACCAACAAATGATATTTCTGGCACAACTCTTTCTCCACCACCAACTGGATTATCAATATCAGATGCTAGCTATACTGTATTTGATTTATCTTACGTCGTACCAAACGGTACAACACCAATAGGTTATAAGATAACTTCAACTGCTTCGGTAGGTCCACAGATAATTACAGATTTATCTAATACACCTTATCCACCAAATCCAGTACGAATATCAGGATTGTTAACAGGAGTAACATATACAATAGTTATGACCGCTATTTACAATAAAGTAATTTCGTCTTTTAATGCAAATAGCACAAGTATTTCACAAAAAACATATTTTAGCCCTGTAACAAATTTAATATCAAGTTCAATAACTGATGTAAGTTTTTATGTTGGATATACATCCGCCCCAGGAACTTCTCCAAATAGTTATACTGTTACAATAACACCAACTAATGGAGGTACAGTTATTACAAAAAACGGTATTACTACTCTTACAAATCCATACGCAATAACAGGTTTAACTTCAGGAACAACTTATGTTGTATTAATATCGTCATTATATACAGCAGGAACAGTAACTTCTTCACCGTTAACAGTTACAACCGTAGGTTCAAAGACAGGTGCTTTATTTATTAAAAATCAAACACTTAACGGATTTGATGTTAGTTTTAATGTTCCTTCTGGTAATTTACCTCAAGGTTATTATGTAACCGCAACTCCAACCACGGCACTTAATTCACAGACGACAGTAGTATATCCAACATCACCAACATTATCTGCTTCAAATTTAATAACAGTCCCTGGATTAATTTCTGGCACTACATATTCAGTAAAAGTTACAAGCGTTTATTTAAGCGGTAATCAAGATTCTGACCCAGTTACAGGTAGTACATTAGCTAATCCACCAACTAATTTACAGGTTGTTAACCAAACATATAATACATTATCTATAAGTTTTACAGCACCAATCGGTAGTCATCCAATTGGTTATAATGCTACTGCTACACCTACAACTAGAAATGGGCTAGCAGTTTCTATTTTTGATGTTTCTCAAAACCCTATAATTATCAGTGGATTATCTTCAGGAACTCAATATAGCATAGTTATTAGCTCTTATTACGATACAGGAACATATGATTCAACAACACTTACTGCTTACACTTATAGTAGTCCATCTACAATATCTGGAATTAATACAAACACTTTAACAGACCCTAGTACAAACGCAATTACAGTTTATATTTCCCCACCACAAAGTGGAACATTACCTAATAGTTATAATTTAATTGCTAACCCAGAAACAAGGAGAAATAGTCAAGTTTCAGTGACATTATCTAATATAACGCCCTTAAGTTCAACTAATTCTTATGTGATGAAAGGATTAATATCGGGAACAGTTTATGATGTAAGTCTGGTTGCAGTATATGATACAGGTAATCAAACTTCTACAACGACAATTTCTGGAACCACATTAGCTAATCCACCAACCATTAATACTATATCAAACCCAACAGTAAATTCATTGACAGTAAATTATTCAGCACCAGCAATAGGTAGTCTTCCTATAAACTATACTGCTATTGCTAGTCCTGGGTCATACAATAATGGTCAATCTATTATTACTGTAACTAGCATAGCTAATAATTTAACAACTTATACAATTGGAAATTTAGTATCAGCAACAAATTACGATATTACTATGATAGCTGTATATGATACAGGAAACTTTATTTCAACTGGAAGTTTTAGTGGCACAACCACATCCAACCCACCTACATCAATTATCGTTACAGCAACAACCGCATCAAGCATTGATTTAAGTTATAATCCACCTATTGGAAGTACTCCAATCGGTTATTACGCTATTTTAAAACCAACTACAACTTCAGTTGGTCAAACAAGCGTGACAACTTCACAAACTACTTCAAATCAACTTACAATAAGAGGATTGTTTGCTGGAACAACATATGATATTAGTATGGTTGCAGTTTATAGTGTAGGAAATCAAATGTCTACAACATCTGTTTCAGGTAGTACTTTGTTTAGTCCTCCAACAATTACATATCTTAATAAATTTTCAACAGATGCAAGTACAAATGCAATCACTGTTTATTTCTCACCGCCGTCAGGAACATCACCTACAACTTATAATGCAACAGCTATACCAGATTATACTAATAACCGACAATCTATTGTAAACGTCATAGGATTAAACAATTATATAACATCATTTGTAATCGGGAATCTTATTTCAGGAACTGCTTATGATATTAGTATGTCTGCTGTTTATGCAACAGGCTATGCGGGCTCAAATACTTTAACTGGGAACACATTATTTAATGCAGCAACGTTCTAATTTAGAAAAATGAATTATAGTACTATATATATAATGCCAGTTACAGATATAAGTTATAACTATATTACAGTTTCATTTAATGCGCCATTAGGTAGTCCACCCATAGGTTATTATGCAACTGCGACACCTAGTAAATTTGATAATAAGCAATCTGTAGTGATTTCGTCTACCCAATCAACAAATACTCCTGTAACTTTTACAGGATTGATTTCAGGAACTACTTATACGATTACAATAACATCAATTTACAGCTTAGGAAATACTATATCAACAGGAATTACAGCAAATACAACTGCCGCTCCTCCTACTAGATTATCTGTTACTAACCCTAACGTAAATTCGTTAACAGTGGGTTTTACAGCACCTTTAGGTAGCACACCACTAGGATATTATGTTACTGCAATTCCTACATCAACTGATAATGGTCAAACAACTGTCATAACAAGTCAATCTACATCTACATTAATTGTTATTTCCAGTTTAATTTCAGGCACAACATATGATATTTATGTTAGTTCGGTATACAATACAGGCGATTTTATATCAGCAGTAGCTCAAGGTTCAACATTATCCAGTCCACCAAGTAACCTAATAATAACTGATATATGTTATAATTATTTAAAAATAGGTTATTCAATATCATCTGGTAGTACAGCTCTAGGTTATTTTGCTACGGCAACTTCCAGAACATCTGGTGCATCAACAAATAGTAGTACATCTTTCTCAAATCCATTAACTATTAATAATTTAGTTTCAGGAACAACATATAATGTAACAGTAAGTGCTTCATATAGCAATACAAGTGCTTCATCAACATTTATTACTGCAAGCACCCCATCCAATCCGCCCACAATAACTGGAATAACCGATGAAAGTTATAATTATTTAACTGTTGAGTTTACAGAACCACCAGGTAATACTCCAAATTCATTTTATGCAACAGCAGTTCCAGTTACAACTAATAACAGTCAACAAACAGCGGTAACTAGTTCTGTATATTCTATATCACCTATTACAGTTTATGGATTAATTTCGGGGTCAAAATATTATGTCACAGTTAGTGCGGTTTATAATAATGGCACTATCACATCTAATAGTGTTTCAGGTAATACAACATCTACATACGCCACTGGATTACTGTTGTCTACTCCAACAGTTTATTCGTTGACGTTGGGGTTTACACCACCTATATGTAGTCCTCCAATAGGATATTATGTAACTGCAACTCCATTACAAAGAGATAATTACCAATCAATTGTAACAACAAGTATCACAACATCAACGTCAATACCAATAAACAATTTAATATCGGGTACTATTTATGATGTTACAGTTACAGCTTATTACAATACAGGAAATGTAATTTCAACAAGTACAGTGCAGGGCGCTACAGTTTCAAATCCTCCCACTAGTGTAACGGCAACGAGTTTACTAACGAATTCTATTTCTATAGCATATTTGCCCCCTATAGGTAATACTCCAAAATCTTATTATGCAGTTGCAATACCAAATTCAATAGATAATAATCAAGTAACTGTAAGCACTATTGGTACACCAACAAATAATTTATATCTAACTATTCCTGGATTAATATCTGGAACGAATTACACAATAGCTGCGTATTCACGTTATAGCAATGGAGATGTGTCATCAAACACTGTTGTTCTCGGAACAGCATCTTATCCTGCCACGGGTCTTGCATTTGTAGTAGCTACTATAAGTTCCATAACGATTAGTTTTACACCACCAATAGGGTCAACTCCATCAAGTTATTTGGCTACAACATCATTAGGCGGTAGCGGGACCGCAGTTTCTTCTGCTACTCAAATTACCATTACAGGATTATCTCCAAATACTAGCTATCCAGGAATAACTATTACAGCAATATATAGTAGCGGTAACGCAGTGTCTAGTAGTATTACTGCATCTACTATTGGCTTGCCTCCAACTAATTTAACTGTTATTGATGTGAGTGTAAACTATATTACAGTAAGTTTTACACCGACTAGTGGTTCTTTGCCTAATAGTTATACAGCAACAACAAATCAAGGTGGGGCAGGAACAGCGTCAACATTAGCTACAACAATAACTATTTTTAATCTAACTCCAAATACATATTATACAGGAATTGCAGTTACATCTGTTTATAGTGGTGGAATAGTTGCTTCTAGTGGAATAAATTATTATACATTGGGATATATGGCAACAAATTTATTGACAGTGTCTCGTATAAATTCAATAGACCTTAGTTTTACAGCTCCTTTACAACAAAATGCGCCATTGGGTTATTTTGCTCGTGCTGTTCCTCAAACTACAGAGAATGGACAGACTACTATAACTTATCCTGTAAATGTTTCAACCACAGCAATACCGACATCTAATAGTACAATACCAATGAATATTCCAGGATTAACATCAGGTACAATTTATACTATAACTTTAAATTCTGTTTATATGTCTGGGAATGTAGCTTCACCAAATATAACAGGAAAAACGTTATCTTATGCACCAACCATCAGTACTATAACTGGTAGTAATAATTCATTAACTGTAAATTTTACCCCACCAGCAACTAATACATCTGTTATTGGTTATTATTCTACGGCTACACCAGATACAAATAAAAGTGCAAATGGTCAAACTATAGTTTCAACGAGTGTACAAGCTCCAACGTCGTCATCGTCAACAAATACAATTAATATATCGGGTTTAATTTCAGGTAGCAAATATGGTATTGTAGTAACAGCTGTTTATAATAGTACAGATTCGGCATTAAATGCTACATCCACTGATGTTTCTGGAATAACATTATCAAGTAGTCCAACAATTACACAAGTAAATCAATATCCTGTTGATTTAAGCACAAACTCAATAACAGTTTATTTTATAGCACCAATTGGATATAGTTTACCTATCACTTATAATGCTACTGCTTTACCACAAACAACGGACAATACACAAACAACTATTAATGTCACAGGTATTTCAAAGAATGCAACATCAGTTGTTATTGGTAATTTAATTTCGGGAACAGCATACGATATTAGTATGGCAACTGTTTATGACGTAGGAAATGTATCTTCAACTGTCTACTTAGGTGCGATTACACAATCTAATGCGCCAACGAATGTATTAATTAATACAAATACTTCTACTGATCCTAGCACAAATTCCTTTACTGTTTATTATACTCCACCTGTTGGTAGTTTACCAATAAGCTATTCTGTTTTAGCTACACCAAATCAAACAACTAATACTCAACAAATAGTAAACGTTACAGGTATATCTAGAACATCTACTTCGGCTGTTATAGAGAATTTGGTATCTGGAACAACTTATGATGTGAATGTGATAAGTGTTTATAACACAGGAAGTTTAACATCTAGTCCAAATGTTAAAGGAAATACGATAATAAAACCACCAACGCTTCTGGCAATAAATAGCACTGCAACTGATGTTAGCACAAATGCATTATCTGTTTATTTTACACCACCAGTTGGGTCACTTCCTCTAAGTTATTCAGCAACAGCAAAACCACAACAAACAACAAATACTCAAACAACCATTAATATTACTGGAATTACTCGTGGCGCAACATCTTATCAATTTACTGGACTTGTTTCAGGAACAACATATGATGTAAGTATGTCTGCTGTATACGATATTAGTACAAATTCAACCACTAATTTTTTGTCGGGTAATACAATAATAAAACCACCAACACTCGTTGCAATTAATAGTAGCACAACAGATATTAGCACAAATGCGTTAACTGTTTATTTTACAGCTCCAATTGGGTCATTGCCTTTAAGTTATTCAGCAACTGCAAAACCAGAACAGACAACAAATACTCAAACTACTGTTAATATTACTGGTATTACTCGTGGCGCAACATCATATCAATTTACTGGATTAGTTTCAGGAACAACATATGATGTAAGTATGTCGGCAGTTTATGATATTAGTACAAATTCAACCGATAATTTTTTAATTGGAAACACAATAATAAAACCTCCAACCCTTATTGAATTAAATAGCACAGCAGGAGATGCCAGTACCAATGCAATAACCGTCTACTTCACTCCTCCAGTTGGTTCTTTACCATTAAGTTATTCGGCCACTGCTAAACCAGAGCAAACAACAAATACACAAACAACAGTTAATATTACAGGTATTACTCGTGGTGCAACTTCTTATAAATTTACAAATCTTATTTCAGGCTCTACGTACGATATAAGTATGTCAGCTGTTTATGATATTAGCACAAATTCAACAACGAATTTCTTGGCTGGAAATACATTATCTACAGCGCCAACATTAACTGGTATAAATACAAATTCGGGAGTAGATGCAAGCACAAACGCAATAAAAGTATATTTTGATCCACCAATTGGAAGCAAGCCATTGAGTTATCTTGCTAAGATAACACCGCGAACAACGTATAACAACCAAGTTCAAAAAACGATTACAACAATAGGTGTGTCTGATGTTAGTTTTGTAGCTAATGGATTAATTTCTGGGACAATATATGATGTTAGTATGGCTGCAGTATATGATATATCTGTAAATAGGACAACAAGTATATTATCTGGAACTACATTAGCAAATGCTCCAGTAATTACTAGTGTTGCAAATTCGTCTCTAAATCAACAATTAGTGGTATCTTTTTCTGCACCTAACCCTGGCTCTGCACCAATCGGGTATAGTGTTACTGCAACACCTATTGTTAATAACGCTCAGACTACAGTAACTTATCCAGTTAGTCCAAGTATTTTAAATAATTTAAATACAAATCCAATAACATTAACTGGATTAATTTCTGGAACAACATATAATTGTATTGTAACCGCATACTATGATTTAGGTGGATACGCATCAATTAGTGTAGCAGGTAATACTTATTCTAGTCCACCAACTGGTTTGTCAATAACAGCTATGACAACAACTACATTAACTGTTTCTTTTAATGCTCCTTCAGGAACAGCACCATTAGGTTATATTGTATCAGCTAGTTTGAATGGTAGTATAGAAAGTACAACAGCACAAACATCATTAACTACAGTAATTATAGGAGGCACAGGAACAACAGCATTAACCGCTGGAACAACTTATACAGTTACAGTTACAGCAGTTTATAATACAACTTATTCTGGATTGAATTCTTTTGCGACTGTCGCAGGAACAACCTATGGTGTAGCGGCAACAAATTTATCGTTTTCATCGGCGACTGCTACAACTATTACAGTAAACTATACACCTTCTGTTACAACACCAAATTATTATTCATTAACTGCTGCACCAACAGGAACAAAAATATACAGCCAAGGAACAGTATCTGTAACTTCCGCATCACCTACTTACACAGTATCTGGATTGACTCCAGGAACACCTTATAGCATTACTTTAGCAGCGGTTTATACGAATAATAGTCAAACAATTGGTCCCGTTACAGGAAACACACTATCTAATGCAGCGACATCTCTCAGTACAAGTTCAGTAGCTCTTACATCATTAGACGTAAGTTTCGCTTTGCCAACATATAGTTTGAGTAATACAAATCAACTATTTTATGCATACGCTATTCCTCAAAGTGGTCAACGTAGTCAACCTAATGTCCAAACAGGAAATGTGATAGCATCATCTTTAACGAATTCAGGAATATCAATGTCTGGATTAATATCTGGAACAACATATAAAGTTTCTGTTTATTCTATTTACGATACTGGTAATTTAGCATCGTCAGAAACGTCAGTAAATACATTATCTAATGCGCCTACTAATATAACTCAAACTTCAGATGTTGCTTACAATTATATTAACGTTAGTGTTACTGCGCCTAGCGGAAGTGCTCCTATTAATTATTTTGCAAGTTATAACACAAGTGCCAGTTCAACTTATATAAATGTATCAACTCAATCAGGAACAACGTTTAAGATTAGTGGTCTAAATGCAGGATTCTCATACAATGTTCGCGTTACAGCAGCATATGAAACAGGAAATCTTTCAACAGTTGATATTTCTGGCAATACTACAGCGATTCCTGTTAACATTAATTCAATAAACTCGGCGAACAATTCATTAACCGTTAATTTTACTGCTCCTTCTTTAACTCCAACACAGAGTCTTCCTACAGGATATTATGCAGTAGTTATTCCAACATCAAGTTATTTAGGTCAACAAACAGTATCAACTATAAGCGCTCCTGCTTCTGGTTCAAGTACTTCTATAACAATCTCCGATTTAACAGCAGGAACACTATACAATAGTATAATTATATATTCCCAATTTCCAAATCTAACCGTAAATTCAACAGCTTCAACTGCTACTACTTTGATACCATTACCTACTGCTATAACATTAGGGTCAACCGCGCTAACATCAATTACTGTTACTTTTACAATTCCTTCACCATCAACTAGTGGATTAACATATTTTGCGCAAGCATTTACAACATCAGGAGTATACGTAATGGACACAAGTGGTAACGGAACGACAACTACTAGCGCCACTCAAATAACATTAAACAATCTAACAACAAATTATACTTATAATATTTTTATTTGTGCTTACTATAGCAGCACAATAATTGGAAAATCAAGCACGTATTTAACAGCAACGACTTCTACTATATCACCTACTGCTCTATACAATTACAATCAATCATTAGCAACCAGTATGTATGTAGGGTTTACGCTTGTAACTGCGCTAGGAGGATCTGCACCATTAAATTATATTGCAAATGCATTTGCTCTATCTGATACAAATCATCTTACTGTTGTATCAACAGTTACTGGTAGTGGTTCACCCTTACTATTAACAACATTAACGCCAGGAACAACATATCAAGTACAAGTAGGAGCATCATATAGCACAAGTGGCGCACCATCTTATTCTGCTTATTTTAACTTGAGTACTGATCCAGGATAATAATATAATAAATAAAAATAATCTAGTTTTTATTTATTATTTGGGATTATAAAAATCAAATTCCAGACAATCTATAATGTTTATTAACGTATATCCCATAAATTCATATTTTCTCATAATATCTAGAGCAACTATTTTTTCAGCCTCCCAGTTTTTTTTCCAATGTTGATGACAAGCGAAATAATCTAGTGTAAACTTTGGGTATTTTAAAGCAACGCTTTCGTCTACTTTAATCTTATCCTCATCTAATTTGTAATAATGAATTCTAACAATATCCATATCAGATAATAATTTTTTGTATCTAACATTTTCTTCTGAATTAAACTTAGGTATTCCATGCTTTTTAGTGAGGTTTTCATAATCGTAGGATTCTATTTTATTTTTTAACCATTCTAAATTAGTAAAAAAGTCGCGTGTAATTGTTTTATATCCAGTAGATAACAAATTATTATATTCATATGCTCGTTTTTTGTAATCGTCTAATGTTAGATTTTCTCTATTTGATATGCTATCAAAAATAGATGTTCTATTATAAACTTCAACAGTTGAATTTATTTCTAATTCTAGGCTTTTTAATAAAAACTCGGGTAATATTTCGTCGGAATATATTCCACCACGGACATTTTCAATTCCTATGCAATTCATGTATTTTTTAGTTAGTGTGTTAATATCAAAATAATCGGTGGATTTAATAATTTCATATATTTTTATTGGTGGGTTCTTTCTTACAAAGTCATAAATAACTTGCGATTCAAATAACACTCTCTCTAATTGGGTTTCCTTGGATGTATGTAAAAACCACTTATCGTTCTCCAATTGAAGAACAAATATTTTGTAGTTATGTGTCATTATTTAAATATATATAATCCAACAACTGTTTTATATATATTTTGCTATTAAATTGTTTTTTATTTCTTAATAGGTCTAGAATCCATGTTGTTAGTTTGTGTAGGATTTACACATGCTTTCTGGTTAGGGAACACTTGTCCAGATAAACATTTATCTGATTCACTTATTTCTATGCATCCTCTACGACCTTCATACTCGCCTACTAAACACCAGTTTGTTTTCGCAGTTGCAATAGGATTTTGAATAGGGTTGGCAGCTTTATCAGGTGCGGGTTCCTGAGATTTTACAGGAGAATTATTTATTGATTTGTCCAATGGACTAGGGGTATCTAATTTTAAAGCAGCAATCTCAATTGGTTGACTAGAATTCTTTAACAAATTGCCAACAGAATGAAGAGTGCCGCCTGCAATATCAACACCTACTTTTGCAGTATCTGCCACTACATCAGTAGTTTTGTTAATAACTGTTCCTGTTGTTTGAGCGAAGATAGAGAAAAGTTGAGTTACCAAAGGTGTTAAAATTTTAACAACATATTCAAAAATGTTGCCACCCACAAGTATAAGATTTATTCCTAAAAACGATAATACTAACAATAATATCAAAACTATAATTAAGAAATTTTTGTTACTAAAGATACTCGTTCCATTATTTGTTATAGGGGCTGGTGAAGAAACGTTATCCATTGTTTCAATTATATAATATAGTATATTATTTTTTCCAATTAGAGTTGGAAAGGATTTAGAGGGTTCGTTTAATTATTACTTATATTTTATAAAAGTATAGTAAAATGGGTTTTTTTAATTTTATTGAGACGTTTTTCTTTTTAAGTTTAGGCATTACGTTTGTATTAATATTGTTGTTGGTATACCATTTTAAACAGCGTTTAACGACTCTTGAAAATAAATGCGATACGGTTTATGAAATTATTACCAATTTAGTAAAGGAGGTATCTAATATCAGACAAGTTCAAATACAGCATCTTTCTAACACATTTACATCTAGTACTGTAGTACCATCTTTCCATAATACAGAAATAAATGGTAAGATTAAAGTATCCGATGAAGATTTTGAGGAGGATGAAGATTTGCAAGCAAGTGAAGATGAAGAGGATGAAGATGAAGAGGACGATGAGGATGATGAGGACGAGGATGAGGAAGATGACGATGAATATGAGATGCCACCTCTTATCACCATAGAAGAAGAGCCCCTATCAAACTCAACTATAAAAGTTATCAATGTTGATATTGGCGATATAATTGAAGCTGATATAGTTGAAACTGAAGTTGAATCCGAAAATTTAGACGGAGAAGAGAACAAATTAGAGCCTATTGAATTAGATGACGAAGAACAAATTCATGTAGAGAAATTGGATGAATCAGCTGCTTTAGAGAATAGCGAGCCAGAGAACGAGAGTAAGGAATCTTCTAGAGATATTTACAATAAGATGAGCGTTTCAGAGTTGAAGGCACTAGTAATTACAAAGGGTTTGTCAAGCGATCCTAGTAAGAAGAAGAAGAATGAACTATTAAAAATGTTAGAGGCAGTAGAAAATTAAGGTTCAATACACCTTTGCGCATTTCAAATGCGCATGGTAACGTTGCCATTCCACTGATAAATCGCCCAACATTGGGCGATTTAAATGTGCAATAGCGTAAAATAATATATAACTGGTATTATATATTATTCATGTTTTCTTACCCTCATTATGAAAAGTTAGAATCTGCCTATCCAGTAATTAAAGAAACTGTACCAACTTCTTCTTTAGGATATGCTACTAATAATAAATACCCACAATTTCCTCCATTAATGAGTGATGGTAGAAGCATCACTACAACATGGCAACCCGAAGCTGTAATTAATGATGATTTACTTCAAAGCAACAACATTCGCTCTAATTGGCAATATCGCAGATATTTAACTAATAATTCTAAGGACATTATGGAATACAATTTCCGTGAATCATCTAATGATGTTGGTTATTACAAACGCCCTATTGATTTGCCCAATATTCAGTCTAATTTAGTATCTAATATGAATGGAACACCTTATAACTTTTCATCTGTTTTGGACCAATCTAAACCATTTGGTTACCAAACTAGTGACTTAAAAGAGATGTATTTATCCAGAGAGCAATTGGATGCACGTAAGATTTCACCTGTTATCACACAAGCTGATTTATTAAATAGTGTTAGGAAATAAATAAAGATAAATATGAAATTATAAGTATTCCATATTTATAACAATGAAACTTATTAGTTTTGACGTAGGTATTAAAAACATGGCGTATTGTATTTTTGATATTTCTGGTCAACTTTCAATCACTGGGTGGAGCGTTTTGAATCTATTAGAAGAAGAACCTGTTACAGAAACGTGTTCACAAATAATACCAGGCAAAACTAAAAAGGTATTGCCGAAACCATGCACAAAGCTTGCCAAATATAAAAAGAATGGACAATGTTATTGCGAGAAACATGCAAAGAGTTCTACATTTATTATTCCAAATAAAAAGAATTCAATGGTGTCTTTGAAAAAACTAAAAGTAGATGAACTCATCAAGCTAGGACATTCTCTTTTATTATTTTTGGATGTAGCAAACTTACCTAAGCTGAAAAAGGATATATTGGAGAAATTGGGAGAATTTTATCAGAGTAATAGCTTTGAACGAATAGTAAAGAAAAAGACTAAAAACGCATCGGAAATAGACTTGATTACTATAGGTAAAAACATGAAAGAATTGTTGAATGCCACGAATGGAATTGATGATTTGACGCATGTTGTAATAGAAAATCAGATATCTCCTATAGCAAATCGGATGAAGACTATACAGGGGATGTTGGCACAGTATTTTATTATGAAAAATTCGGATATCCATATTGATTTTGTATCATCTGCTAATAAACTAAGCCAATTTAGCAAAACAAAGGAACGGACAAAACAAAAAGAAAAAAAAGTAGAAAAGCCTCTTGAAAATACACTAATTACGAATCCCGATTATAAACAACATAAGAAGGATGGACTTTTTTATTGCAATCAGATATTAGACAATAATCAATCAATAACTGGGTGGAAAGAGTCATTAAAGATTAAAAAGGCCGATGATTTAGCAGATTGTTTCCTACAAGGGATATGGTATCTTAAAAACCGAAATATAATAACTTATGCGGATGATTTAAAAATAATATTTGTATAATTATCATAAACATGGAAGTTATCGATCTTGGATTAAGTGATTTAGAACCAGTTTCGTTGAACTTTAATGAATCAAAACCAAGTGTTAATTTTGGTTCAGGTATTGAATTATTGATGAATGATAAAAAACGTGCTTCTAGTATTAATCTTGATTTAGGAGAATTGGATACTTTAGAAAGTGAATTGAATGAAATTTCTGGCGCAAATGCCAGTAGTGGTGGAAGCAGTAGCAATGATGGAACTAAGTCACTTAGTGGTTTCGCATCTAATTTCTTTGGTTTTGGTAACTCTGCGCCTGAGCCATCTAAGAAGGTTTCATTTGATCCTGAGCCATCAGATTCTAATTTGGGAAACGCAACACGAGAGAGTATTGGAAATACTAAGACATGGGATGGATTTACTAAAATGAATGAGATTCCTGTGTCGTCTAGCACATCCAATATGAAAATGACGGATAGAGATCGCAGACGTAAGATGCGCGCAATGATTAAGAAATTAGATGAGTGGCATGCTAAGGGATTAATTAAACATAACTCTCATTTTGATATGGAGTCTAATTATGAAGAGGTAGAGGATGAATATGAGACTGCAATGGAAGATAAGCGTAAGAAGGATAGTATTAAGTTGCAAGGTTGGTGGTTTATGACATTTATTAACTCTATGGAGTATGCCAATGCTGCATTTAATCCATTTGATTTGAATTTGGATGGTTGGGGTGAGCAAGTAAGCGAGGATATTGATAGTTATGAGGAGATTTTTGCTGAATTACATGATAAATATAAGGGTGGTAAGTTAGCTCCTGAGATTTCTCTTTTATTACGTGTGGGTTTTAGTGCAGCCGTGCTCAATTTCTCTAACAAGGCATTGTCTAGTGCTACACCAGCATTCAATGATGTAATTAAACAGAGCCCTGAGTTGATGAAGATGTTTACGAATGCTACTGTAAGCAGCATGAGCCAGGCATCACCTGGATTCGCCATGGCCAATAATTTGATGCAGGAGCAGATGAATAAGCCACGTGGAATGCCACCTCCAGCCCCAGTTGAGACTAAGAATCAGGCTCCTCCTCAACGGCCTGGAATGGTGTATACTGAGACACCTAGCAACCGTCCTGATATAAATGCTGGACGCGGAGCTATGTTCCGTGAGCAAGGAGCTGATATGAATAGTGGTTATGGAAATTTGGCAGAACCACAAAGACCGATGTACCAAGCGCAGCAGCAAGCACAGTCACAGGCGCAGCAGCAACAAGCTAGACCTGAGATGCGTGGTCCACAATCTACAGACATTGATAACATTTTGTCTGGACTAAAGACACGTACAGTTAATATTCATGAACAACCTACGCGCGAATCTTTAAATGTGGAGACGGTAACTGAGGATGATTCTATGATTTCTATTTCTTCCTTGAAGGGAATTGATGGGTCAAGTATGCCAAAACGCTCTAACCGCAGAAAGAA
>Ga0114975_10000376_pt1 | contig 33496 bp, 51 predicted proteins | sample S_130626_EF_Meta_FD_87031 | JGI IMG/M metagenome (GOLD analysis project Ga0114975, IMG submission 87031) | Freshwater microbial communities from Lake Simoncouche, Canada to study carbon cycling - S_130626_EF_MetaG | ecosystem: Environmental > Aquatic > Freshwater > Lake | place: Lake...
GATCAGCCAGCGCCAGGCATTGCTTGGCATGATTGATCCGACAAATCCAGACTCCTACGCACAGGCAATACAAGCGGCATTGCAAGCTGGCGATACTGAGGCAGCGTATGCCTTGCGCGGTGAGATGATGAATGCAAGGCAACGGGCGCAACAAGCTGAAGATGCAACAATGAAGCGTCAAGATTACCTTACCGAACGTGGTTTAGGAATGCAAACTCGTGGTCTTACGAACCTAGCCAATGAGTTGATCGGTCAATTGCAAAATGCAGATGGAAGCATTAACCAAGATGTTTTGTCGAGATTGCAAGGTTTCCAACAAGGTCGTGATTTACTTAAAACATTAGTGCCAGAAACAATAACGGCAACAGAAGGGCAAACGATTTATCAGAAGCCCACCGTTCCAGGTCAGCCGTTTAAGCCTCTTATAACTGGTGCTGCAAAACCAATTCCATTTACAGGTGATGAGTCAAATGCGGCTCTTCTTTTGTATCGTACAAATGACCCTGTAAAGATTTTTAATCAATTTGGTCAGGCTGGAATTGATGCGGTTGCTGAGAAAGCTGCAACAATAACTGCATCAAAAAAACCTGTTACCAACCTAAATGTTTCAAATCAAATGCAAAAAGGTTTTGGAGACAACCTTACAGAAACTATTACGTCAAATGTAAAAGCGGGAAGAGTTGCTAGGCAAACTTTAGGTGCAGTTGACAATATGCAAACTTTACTAGATGAAGGTGTAAGAACTGGATTTGGTCAAGAAACAATGCTACAAGTTGGTAAAGTTGGTCAGCTTTTAAATCCTGATTTCAATGTTAAAGGATTGGCAGGAGCGGAAGCATTGCAATCAATCTCAACTTATTTAGTTTTGCCACAAGTTAAACAACTTGGCGTTAACCCAACTGATACTGACTTGAAATTTATCAATACTGGTTCCCCAGGGCTATCAAAAACAGTTGCGGGTAATAAATTGATGCTATCTGCATTAAGGTTAAAGTTAGAAAGAGAACAAGATTTGTCTGTATTTACTAATAATTGGTTGTCTAAAAACGGAAAATTAACAACAACAAATCCAACTGATGCATTTGTAAAATATAACAGTGATTTTGATACATATACGCAGCAAAGCCCTTTGTATGGCCCATCAGCAAATAAGTTAAGAGAACAATTTAATGCTCTTGGCGGTACTGCTCCAGGCGGTAGAGTAACACCAACAGCGCGTGATGCTACTAATCGTGGCGGTTTGACTAGACCATAAAGGAATAAAAAATGCCATCTCTTAAAGACCAAATTTTAGACTTGCGTGACGAGTTATTAATTGCCAAAGATGAGGGAAAGATAACGCCAGACGGTCAAAGAATGCTAGACCAACTTGATACAAAAAGTTGGACAACGCAAGGGTTTGGTCAATTCATGCAAGGATTGACACTAAATTTCTCTGACAATGCAGTTGGCGCAATCAAATCTTTTTTAAGTCCTGGGCCAGCTAATGTAGCCAAGCAATTGGGTAGTGCTACGCCAGGTGAACCCGCACCATCCCCATCAGATGTTGGGACTGCATTAGAAAGAATTGGTTTAGAAGAATACTCTGCACAATATCCTGTCCGTTCAGTCGGAGCAAATATCGCTGGTGCAGCAACACCATCTATTATTGCTCGACGGCCTATTGGCCCAGCAGGACTTGTTCCGCAAATGGGACTTGCTACTGCTGCTGGTGCTACCGCTGGTCTTGGTGAGTCTGAAGCTGATTTATTTAGTCCTGAGTCCGCTAAAACTGCTGGTATAGGAGCTGGTACTGCCTTTGTTGCTATGCCACTTTTTAAAGGTGTTGGCATGGCTGGCGGTGCTATGTACCGTGGCATAGTTAAATCAATATTTGATACACCTCAACGCCTTGGTACGGATGAAGCAAGAACGTTAATTAAACAAGCACTTGTTTCCGATGTTGGGGGAGTGGATGAGGCAATTGCTTATGTACTTCAACAAAAGGGTAAGCCATATACTTTAGCTGATATAGGCCCAAATACTCGCTCCTATCTTGATGGTGCAAACACAATTCCTGGGCCTGGCAAAAAAGAAGCACAGAAATTTTTGCTTGATAGAGATAAAGGAATTCTCTCTAGGTTAACTAGTGATCTACAAGTAGCCTTTGGCTCTAAAGCTGCGTTTTTTGATGAGTTCAACGCATTAAGAGAAGCGCGTTCTCAACTTGGCGGTGCTTTGTATGAACGAGCATTAAAAAAGGATATACCAGTTACCCCAGAACTTGTTACGTTGATGGAACGTCCTAGCATTCAAGATGCTTACGCTAGAGCAGTAAAGTTAGCCGCTGAAAAAAGTGTTAAGTTACCAGGCGTAAAAATAGAGAATGGTAAATTGCTTACGGTAGATGGCAATCAGCCGGTAACTGATATAAACAGCACATTTTTGCATTTTATTAAGATGGGCTTAGATGATGTAGTATTTACTGGGAAAAGTCCTACTAGTGGTATTGGAACTACGCAACTAAATGCAGTCAAAGACACTAGATCAAAATTCCTAGATATATTTGATTCATCAAATAACACATACAAGAATGCTAGGCGTGTTTGGGCATCCGATACGGCGGTTATGGATGCTATGGAAGAAGGCAGAAGTGCTTTACAGAAAACGCCTAAAGACGTTGATATTTTAATGAATGACATGAAGACAATGACAAAATCTGAACTTGAAGGTTTGCGTCTTGGTGTAATGCAGAATTTGCTTGATCGTATTGGCGGTGCTCAAGCAGCCCAAACTGTCGTTGGGCCAACTGGAAATCCTGCCTTAAAAATTATCAATGACCCCAAAAACTTGCGTGTCATTAGGGCTACTTTTCCAAGGGATCAGGCTGGAGATGAAGTTTTTGAAAAATTCATCAAGAATTTAAAAACTGAAGTTGAGATGAAAAGCACATCTAAACAGGTTTTACAAGGCTCACAGACAGCAGAACGGACAAAAGCAATTAAGGACATTAATGCTGGTGGAAAAGCAGCGCGTGAAATGCCTGCTATGAGTGTTCAAGGTATCCTAATGAGGGCATTGCAACGTGACTATGCTCAATTGGGTGATGCTCAGACAAGGGCAGTTGCTGATGAAATGACACGAATATTAACTAATACTGATCCTAAAAAACTTCAAAGAGTCAGCAAGGAACTTGCTGGGCGTAGTTTGTACGATGTAATTAGTAAAGACATCCCAGAACTATTGCCTGCGCTTGGTCGTGCAACTATTGGCCCGTACTCTGTTGGTGCAATGTCAGGAAGTGTTGCGCCAAATATTGGGCAAGCTACTGGATTACTCAGCGGACAAATCAGATAAAGGACTAAAGGGGAAGTAGATGAACGACATCAAATCAAAACTTACGTTCTTTGTGACCCTAATGGTCAGCTTCACCCTGTGCGTTGTAGTAATTGGAATGGTCGGGGTTCTGATGGCTGGTCTGTTCAACCCCATTGTGGACAATGCCGAAATCTTTAAACTCATATCCCCCGCATTCCAAACCATTGTTGGTGGCTTTATTGGGCTGCTGGCTGGCGTAAAACTTTCCCATAATGAAGATGCTCCCCCCTGCAAAAAGGACTAAACCATGCTCACTATCCTCTCAACCCTGATTTCTTTCCTCATGGGCGGCTTGCCCAAGTTGCTGGATTTCTTCCAAAACCGGCAGGACAAGAAGCACGAACTAGCGTTGGCCCAAATGCAGATTCAGCGCGAATTGGAGTTACGCAAGGCAGGCTTTGAAGCGCAGGAGAGGGTTGAGCAGATACACACCGAGCAGTTGGAGATAGAAACCAAAGCCAAGGCAAGCGAGAACCTGGTTAACGCTCAAGTGGCTGAGATGCAGGCCATCTACGCGCACGATGAGTCGCTAAATGACGGTACTAGCCAATGGATGAAAAATCTACGCGCTGGTGTACGTTCATTCATAACGCTAGGCTTTTTCTTCCTACTGGTGTTCGTGGACGTTGGCTTATTTGTCTACGGCTGGAACCGTGGAATCGAGTTCCCGCAACTGGCTGAGAAACTGTGGGACAGCAACACCCAGGCGCTGTTTGCCTCTATCATTGCATTCCATTTTGGCGGTAGAGCCTTTGGCAAATGATCTGGACATTGGTGCTGATCTCTGGCATCAATATGAACAGCATTCTGGTAGTGGGCTACTTTGAAATGGAGTCTGCTTGCCAGAAAGCAGCTAAAGAATGGCGTGAACTTGGGTACAAAGTTGGATGCGTACAAACGCAAAAGAAATGAAAGTATCAGACAAAGCACTTGAGATGATTAAGCACCATGAAGGCACTAGGATGCGCCCGTACCGCTGTCCAGCCTTGCTTTGGACTGTAGGCGTGGGCCATGTACTCTATCCAGAGCAAGGCCGGTTAAAGCTAGACGAGCGTATGGCGTTTGCGCTACGTCCAGAAGATAATCGTAAGTTCAGTATGGAGGAAGTTGATGGAATTCTTGCAGCAGACCTTCACCGTTTTGAGCGCGGAGTGGAACAGTTCTGCCCTGTCCCTCTTACACAAGGTCAGTTTGATGGGCTTGTTAGCTTCTCTTTTAATGTGGGTCTTGGGACACTCCAGCGTAGTACGCTTCGCCAGAAACTGCTTCGCGGCGACAAGGCAGGCGCTGCTGAAGAACTCTTAAAGTATTGCATGGCGGCAGGAAAGATTCTCAAAGGCTTGCAGAATCGGCGTATTGATGAACGTGCGTTGTTTTTATCGTGAAACAAAAATAGGTTATAACCCAAGGATTAACTCTTTGGGGTATGTATGGCACAAGAATCTTGTTCCGATACGGATTTTATTGCACTGTGGAATGAACACAAATCAGCAAAAAATCTATCTAAAATTCTTAATATTACAGAGCGCAGAGTTTTAGCAAGACGTAGAAGTTTAGAGAAGCGTAAAGATATTAATCTTTACTCTAGTGATCCCAAGGGGATAAAGTACCAGAAGGATTACGCTGCAGTTCCGCACAATGTCCGGACAAATCTTGGCCTTCTTAACGGCATAGTAATCGTTTTCAGCGATGCCCACTTCTGGCCTGGTATTCGGTCTACTGCCTTTCAAGGACTACTTTGGGCTATTGAAGAGTTCAAGCCCAGAGCCGTTATCAACAACGGTGATGCCTTTGACGGTGCTTCCATCTCACGCTACCCCCGAATAGGTTGGGATACAAAGCCTAGCCTGATAGGTGAATTAAAGGCTTGCGAGGCTTCGTTGGAGGAGATAGAGACAGCAGCCAAAGCAGGCAATCGTCAATGCAAGCTGATCTGGACGCTTGGGAACCATGATGCGCGTTTTGAGAACACATTGGCGAATCGTGTACCTGAGTTTGCAAACATAAAAGGTTTTACGCTTAAAGATCATTTTCAAGCGTGGACACCAGCCTGGTCGTGTTGGGCGACTGATGATGTAGTAATTAAACATAGGTGGAAGGGCGGCATACACGCCGTTTACAACAACTCTATAATGTCTGGCAAATCATACGTTACAGGACACCTCCACAGCCTCAAAGTATCCCCATTTAGCGATCTTAACGGCACTCGGTACGGCGTGGATACTGGAACCCTTGCCGAGCCTACTGGGCCGCAATTTATAGACTACTTGGAGGATGCCCCAGTTAACTGGCGATCTGGCTTTGCCATTCTCACAATATGGAAAGGCCACCTGTTGCAACCCGAACTTGTACAGGTTTTTGACAAGGGTAATATTGAGTTTAGAGGACAAGTTATTGACGTATCCAAACTGTGAAAATCTGTCATAAATTGACTTTAAGATTGGTTTGCAGCGCCGTGCTGCACCATTTTTTAAGGGGTTAATCATGGAATTTACACTGACAATTGATTTTGGTTTTGGTGAGCAAGTTACATATTCCACTACCGACTTGTGGAAGACAGTAGCACTTGCTGGTTTCGTAGAAAGTTTAGATGAATTTGAGAGTGAATTGGATGAGTCTTTTGATGAAGAAGTGTACGAGTACGATGATGAAGGCACAGCCTACTGGCTAGACGTAGAGAACGATGTTTGGTACTGGTACGATGAGGAGTCTGATGATTGGTACGATTGTGAAGAAGTTGAAGAGGAAGAAGTTGAGGAAGATGAAGCCATCTGATTGGGTGGCTTGTATTCACCAAAAAATGCAGCGGTCATTGGGTCGCGTCTAGGCTTTATCTTCTTAGCCTTTTCCCGCGCCAAGCGAAACTCTTTATCCTCTTGAGTTTCCTTGGCGCGTTGTCGTTTTTTGCGTTCCTGTTCAGTTGCCCGTGGTGGCTTCGGAGCATCAGTCCCGATACCGGCCCTAAACACTGCGGCAATGCCAGACGGCAGCCTGCGCCAGCCTGACCTGTACACCAATCCCTTGCGCTTGAGTTTGGCAAGCAGTTCCTGCGCTGAACGCTGAGTGCAGTGGACTAGGACGCACAGTTCTGAGGTAGTCATATCCTTGCGCGTTAGGATGTCAAGTACCCTTGCCTCGCGTATTGATCTCATACTCCCCTGCTCCTGATTTGAAGGTGGTCATTAGCACCAGGCCGTGGTGTCTCCATCTTTAGAGGCTGGTAAACTGGCTGCTTCCAGATTGAAATTTTTGGAGGCTCTGCTTCGCCTGGAAGTTTCTGCCTACGCTCCCATTCACCAGCAAGGCCAAGCACTCTGCGCTTAGAGTCGCTGCCATTTGCAAATCTTCCGATAGTCATACGTTCTCCTGTGGTGGTGTGCAAGTGTGTATCGTTGTCAAGTCTGCTGTGCGTTTACCGCAGCGGGGGCAGAAGTTACGCTCCTGCGCTGGCTGTGCCAAGGCTTCTTTGATGGCGGTGATGGCTTCTTTTTGCTTGTTCCAGAATTCAATTTCATCTGCTGTTTCCAACGCCTCAAGCGCCAGCTTCAATGCTTCACGTTCCATGCTGTCCAACTTGTCCTGCGCCGCAGCGCGTTTGCTTTGATAGCCTGTCATAACTTCCCCCACACCACATAAAACAGCAGCGTGATACACGCCACCACAATAATCACGGCAACCAAATCTTTAAAAGAGCCAAGCGTGTCATCGTATGGATTGGTGTCAGGCTTGCCGTTGATGTAGGCATCATTTACCTTGCGGACAGCGCAATCCTTGCCTTGGGTGCATACTCCGTTTGCATTACAGCAGTTCATTTGATTTTCCTAATTCTTTAACCCAAAGTTTAAACTCGGATAGTTTGTAAAGTTTATGCCCTGTCCTTATCGATAATGTGTGATTAACCCTTGCTGGTTTGGGCCTACCATCTCTCTTGCCTCTCATGTAATCAGCAATAATTTTTTGTTCCATCCCTAACTTTTCCGCTATTTCTGGCAATGTGTAAAGTGGCTCACGAATAATTTTTTGTTTACTTCTTAACGAGGCCTTTGAGAAAGTTTCAAGTTTCATTATTTGTATTCCTCCATCCGTTTGCTCAAACGCTCTATAACTGTCTTGTTGTACGAAACAATGCTGGCTGCATAGTCAACCCCTTGCTCTGCGCGTAGCAGTTCAAGGTGGGCATCAGAAAGCTGCTGGGCTATCAACTCAAGTGGACTTGGTTTCTTAAAGGGTTCGCGTAGTAGTTCCAATAATTTCTTCATGCTGTTTTCTCCAATATTACCCGCGCACGGCGGTATTTGATTTCATCCCTGACCATATTGAGCGCATCCTCCATATGCTTGATGCTAGTCACCTCGATCTGGGCATCGTGTACTTCCATACCCAAATTGATTGCAGCCAATTCCTGCGCTTTAAGCACAAAGCGGTACTCTCGATCTATCCCGCGCCTAGAGGCGGCGTATAGCGCTTCCTGGGCGGCTCTGACCTCCTCCTTGTACTCATCACCGATGCCCAGCCGCTGAAGTGCCTCTGCAATGTTTAACGCCTCGATGATTGTGTCAATGTCCTCACGGTCAGCAACTCCTTTTCTCAGCGAGTCAATGGCCTGGTGATTCTTGATTTGGATGTTGACAATGCCAGCCTGCGATACAGACTTAAAGCCATTGACGAGCCAGGCCACAGGGTTGGGTAGCTGCGGCTTTGGCCTGTATGAACTGCGCTTTCTCACCGCTTCAACTCCATGATCTCAAGCTCAAGCTGCTTGCAGTGCTGGGCAAGGTTGTCGTAATCCTGCTTGTATCTGCTGCTAGTCAGTCTTTCTGCGCCAGCCCAGCCAATTAATGTTCCCTTGGTGACTGCCATCCGCAGATGGGACACCATCTCATGCGTTGTCAGGATGCCGAGGGAGCCAGGCTTTGGCGACAACTCCTTCACCAACTCATCAATTTGTTTTTGCATAGTTTCGGACATATTCATACTCCCATTAAGAAAAAGAAAGCCAGCCCGACACCGATGGCAATTGCCAAGGCAATGTCTGCCCATTTGCGGATGGCGGGTTGGATGGTGTAGTGTTCGCGGTAGCGCATGATTGATCTCCTAAAGATGGGGCCGTAGCCCCGTGGGTTAATTTATTGCTTTGACCAGTACCCGTACATAGTGTTCTTTCTTAATCAATGCTATTAATTACATTAATAATTTTTGCGTGAATTTTTTTTATATCTGTTTCAATATTGGTTGTTTGCTCTAAAGTGCGTAATGTTTCTTTAAGCAATTTGTACATTTCTGGCGCAGCTTGTGCTATGTACCATTCTTGTGAATATTTTTCCATCTGCTTACTCCTATTTTGTGCCTTGCGGCTGGTTGTTGACAGGTCACATCCTACACCAATTGACTAAGTGGTCAACGGATTTATCTAGGTGTTTACCCTAAGTAGTGAAAATAAATTGTCTATCTAGTCAAAAAACAGGTCTAGAATGGACGCATTAGTCAATTAAAAGGGTAAAGGCACAATGGTTACATCAACTGAGCAAGCAATTGAGGCGATACGCCTCAGAGCCAAGCAAGAAGGGTTCAAGATGAACGACATAGCGCAGGCAGCAGGCGTAGACCCTGCCCAGCTATCGCGCTGGAGTACCGGCAAGACTGTCCCGTTGTACAGCAGCATCACTAAGCTAGAGCAGGCCGTTGACGGGTTGATAGCAGCAAAGTTTTACAAATGATTCACTATCACGGGACACCAATCAGTCCTATAAAAGCAATTGAGACAATGGGAGGGAAACACTTTTGCGTTTCTTACGCCCGTCCAGATGACCTTAAACGCTGTTTGAGTATTGGTCAATCGTTGATGTTAGACAACGGCGCGTTCAGCGCAAAGACAAGAGGCTTACCTTTTGACCGAGATGGTTTCTATGGTTGGGTGGAACCCTTGCTGGTTCATCCACACTGGGCGGTTGTTCCTGACGTAATTGATGGCACAGAAGATGAGCAGCGCGAGATGGTGAAGTCTTGGCCTTTCCGTAAAGAAATGGGCATTCCAGTTTGGCATCTTGGCTTGCCAATTTCTTATTTGATCGAATTGTGCGATACCTGGGGACGGATTTGCTTTGGTTCTGCGGGAGAGTATTGGCAGATTGGTACACCAAAGTGGTGTCACCGCATGGACGAGGCATTCAACGCCTTGGTGAAAACTTACGGCAGGCAAATCCCTTGGGTGCATGGAATGCGTATGCTTGGACAATCAAGCGGTCCGTGGCCTTTAGCAAGCGCCGACAGCACCAATGTTGCCCTGCATCATGCAGAACATTTGGAGTGTGCTGGATGTATGGCAAAGCGGATCGACTCAGTTAATCCACCATCTACTTGGAACAAACAACCACTACAGGAAGTCTTATGCTGATTGCCGCAATCATGACCTACGCTATTGCTATGACGTTGGCAAATTTATCCATTGCCACATTTGGCGTTTGGGTCAGTCCTATCAATGCGTTTTTGTTTATTGGCCTTGACTTGGCATTGCGGGATTGGTTGCAGATGCAGCTTAAAGCATGGCAGATGGCGGTTTTAATTGCAGTCAGCGGCGGTCTGACTTATGCCTTGAATCAGGATGCTGGCATGATTGCGATTGCTTCTGCTATATCGTTTACGTTGGCAGCATTTGCGGATTGGGCGGTGTTTTCAAAAATTACCGGCTCATGGTTTAAACGGGCGAATGTGTCCAATGTTGCTGGCGCAGCGGTTGACTCTATTGCGTTTCCAACAATAGCGTTTGGAAGTTTTATGCCAGAAATTGTTGCTTTGCAATTCTTAGCAAAGATTGCTGGCGGCGCTGTTTGGACGTACCTATTGGGGAAAATTAAATGATGATCCTGTCTATAGACCCAGGCTTATCGGGAGCCATTGCCGTGTTCATCGGCGATACCCTGCACGACATCATTGACACGCCGACTCACGAACTGGTACGCAATGCCAAGGTTAAGAAGCAGATTTCAGCCTCTGCTCTAGCGGCTATCTTCAAGGAATATGACCCTAATCACGTTGTCGTGGAGCGTGTCTCCGCAATGCCAGGGCAAGGGGTAACGTCAATGTTCTCATTTGGGCGCAGTTTCGGCGTGATAGAAGGCATCCTTGCGGCGTATGAGTTGCCTGTTACCTACGTCATGCCCAGCGTTTGGACTAAGGGCATAGGCCGTGGGCTAGGAAAGGACGCATCACGGGCTAGAGCCTGCGAACTCTATCCAAGCCACCAGAAGCAGTTTGCACGGGTTAAGGATGACGGGCGCGCCGATGCCGTTCTCATTGGAGCCTGGTGGCTGAAGGCGAACAAATGAGCCTGCAAGACCTACGAACCCTACGCGAACACGCTATCTACTTGGCTACGCAACTGGAGAACGAGCGAACAGCAGCACGAGCAAAGACTGAGTTCTTGAAACGATTGGTTTCGGCAGAGGACTTGGGCCACGCAGTCAGTTCCGAGGTACGCTCCCTAGCGTATCAACTCTTAATCCACGAACAATGAAACGATAAGTGAAACGATATATGAAACAATTAATCCTACGTCCATCATCCGCATCCCGCTGGATAGCCTGCCCAGCATCTGCCCGTCTATCGCTGAAAGTACCTTACGAGGAATCGGGTGAAGCGGCAAAGATAGGCACTGCCATCCATTCGCTGGCAGAGACTTGCTGGCAGTTAGATCAAGACCCGATGGACTATGTTGGCAAGGTCATTGATGGCATCACAATGACCAGGGAGAACGCTGAATTTGCACTCGCGCACATACGCATGGTGGCTGGGTTGGAAAGCGAGTTAGGCACAGTCAAGGTGGAACAGTACGGCGTAGCCTACGAGACAGCATTGGCAAAGGTCGGCGGGACTGCGGACGTTGTTGCGTACAACCTGGACAAGTCTGTCCTAGTGATTGCAGACCTTAAAACAGGTCGGGGCTGGGTTGACGCTGACAGCGATCAGATGAAGATTTACGCGCTGGGCGTAATGCAGAAACTGGTCAAGGTCTTTGACAAGGTAGGCTTAACCATTGTCCAGCCCCAGACGGGCGAGAATCGCCATCACGAGATGACGGGCGATGAGTTGCTTAAATGGAAGGCCGATGTCCTTATCCCTGCTGTGGTGGCTGCAGCCGATGGACGCAGTGAGCCTACGCCAAGCAAAGAAGCCTGCCAGTGGTGTCCAGCTAAGATGATCTGCCCAGCGCAGATTAAGGCGCTGGAATCCGTTTCCGTCAAAACTGACATTGCAACGCTTACGCCGGATCAGGTATCTGACTTGCTGGACAAGGCCGAACTGGTTGAGGACTTCATTGCTGCGCTACGCAAGCAGGCCACCAAGACGCTGACAGAGGGTGGCGTATTGCGGGGCTGGCAGATGGCCCCCAAACGCGCTACCAGGGCATGGACTAAGGAAGCGGATGCCGTTAAGGTGCTGCTGGAGGCCGGCATACCCGAAACACAAATCTACGAGACATCAATCATTTCCCCTGCTGCTGCCGACAAACTGTTGGGCAAGGACAGGAAACAAGTTTTGGATAGCGTGACAACGAAGATTTCTTCGGGACTCACGTTGTCTAAATCCCGTGGGCTAGGCGAGAGCACAGCCCTACTTCAACTCTGAAAGCTAAACGCAAATGCTAAATCTATCTTCTAATGGCGGCTCTGGTAACTACATCCGCTTTTCGCCCCAAGCTAACGCCTGGACTAACAACAACAACGAGGAGATCACGTTAAAGAAAGTGGTATTCGACATTGACAACATCAAGACAGGCTGGCTCCTGCTAGGTGTCGGTGTACGCGATTGGGTGCAAGACGAGAGTGTTGGCAAGAAAGGGCCGCAACCTAGCCCCGAACACAAACGTGGTTTCCAGGTGGTGCTTTACAACAAGGAGATCGGCGCTGCCGAGTGGTCTAGCAATGGCGTAGGCCCGAACATGGGCTTAGAACTCATGTACAAGGCTTGCGCTGCCGAGCGAGCAGCTAACCCTGACAAGTTGCCTGTGCTTGAGTACAAAGGCTCTAAGGCCGAGAAGATTGGTAAAGGAACAACCCGCATACCGCAGTTCACGTTAACTGGTTGGGTTGCCCGTCCTGCGGGGCTGGATGCCGATGGACAGGAGTTCGAGGCAGAGCCAGCTGCCATTGTCCCGTTGCCGGTGCGTAAGCAAGCACCAGTGAAGGCTACCGTGGTTGAGGATGATGAGGAGATGTTCTGATGACTAGAGATCAGGAAATCAAACAAGAAATGCGTATTTATGAAATTTATTCTGCTGCGGCGCTTACAGGATTCATTGCCACATCAGCCTTTAATGGTTTTGACGATCTTGCAAATTCAGTCGATGAAATTGCTAAGGAAATGATTACAAAGCATTCTGAATATCTCAATTTTTTAGAGAAAATTTTATGAATAATGAAAAAGACATCTTGCAAGCACTTACTTACGCAACAGAAGGTATTGATTTGTACTTAGCTTTGCTTAAAAAGCATGAGCCAACAAACGATGCGGATTTTGTTGACGCTCAATTTTTAAAGGAATTTATTCAAGTGCAAATGAATTCCCTGACTAAACAGGAATAATCGTTAAGACTTGGATGCCGGTGGGTTGATCTCCACCGGCTTTTTTTTCCCCTCGAATAACGAGAACGAATAAATGGACACAGAAACAATAGCCAAGGCGCTGGGTAACGCCAAGCAAGTCAATGGGCAGTGGCTTGCTTCATGCCCTGTACCTGGTCACGGCAGCGGGAACGGTGACAAGAATCCCTCACTCTCGATCACCGAGTCGGAGGGCAAGGTTTTGTTCCATTGCCACGCTGGTTGCGATCAAAGGGAAGTGTTCGATGCGGTCAGAGAACGCAACCTGTTGCAGTCAACCCCCAAGCGTGAGGAGATTAGCTATACCCAGCACCAGCAGCCGGTGCTAGAAAAGGAATGGGTATACCGCGCAGAGGATGGGACGGAACTGTTTACCAAGCGCCGGTACAAGACAAGTGACGCTAAAGGTAAGACGTACTCAATACATAGGGTTGACGCTAGTGGTAAGCGGGTAGCAGGACTCAAGGACACGCGCATAGTCCCCTTTAATCTGCCAGAGTTACTAGCCGCTAAGAAAGCAGGCAAAGCCATCTACTTGGTGGAAGGCGAGAAGGCAGCGGACGCATTGGCATCCATAGGCGCAGTTGCCACCACCAGCCACACAGGTGCAGGCAGTTGGCCTACGGAGATCACGCAATACTTCAGTGGCGCAAACGTAGTAGTAATCCCAGACCATGATGAACCAGGCCGCAGTTACGCTAAAAGAGCAATTGCTCACCTGTTACCCGTAGTCAAGTCAATCCGCTACCTTGACCTAAATCTGATGATGGAAGGTGATGACGCGCACGAGTGGGTATACGATATGCAAGGCACTAGGAAGGAACTTGCGGAACTGGCTAAGAAGGCAGAGGTAATCACGAATCAAGTAGTTGTCACGGATAGCGAACAGTTGTCGGAAGTGTTCAATCCTGTACCGCAACTCCTAAATATCGAGCCTTGGGACACCATCAAGGACGAGCCTGTAGAGTGGATTATCGAGAACGTGCTACCCGCTAGGGCGTTCTCTATTCTGGTAGGGCCACCTGGTAGCTATAAGAGCTTTGTGGCGCTCGATATAGCCGAGGCTATTGCTACAGGGCGCACTTGGATGGGTAACCAGGTCAGCAGTCCTGGCGCGGTGTTATATATAGCGGGAGAGGGATTCGGTGGGCTGGGCGCTAGGATCATGTCAACCAAGATTAATCATAATACAAAGGATGGCGCTGAGATATTCGTAATAAGACATCAATTAAACCTGAGATCGAGCGCAGATGACTTTAATATATTAATGGAATCTATTGATGACTTAATACAGCGCACAGGGATAGATTTAAGGTTAATCCAGATAGATACCCTAGCTAGATCGTTTGGCGGTGGAAATGAAAATGACTCTAGCGATATGGGCGCTTGGATTCATAACTGCGGACGGATGCAGAGGAAGCTGGACTGCGCTTTGATGGCAATGCACCATAGTGGCAAGGACATCTTGCGTGGGGCTAGAGGCCACAGCAGTCTCTTAGGTGCAGTCGATACCCAGATAGAACTACAAAAGCTACAGATGGACGAGCCAAAGGATGGCGTAGCAGGCCGTGGAGTAATCACCTTGTCCAAGTCCAAAGACGGGCAAGACAACCTCAAATTCGGGTTTGAGATGATACATATAGATATAGGCGGCAGCCTTAATCTGGGCAAATCTATATCACTAGCGGTCAGGGAAGACCAGTCAATGATTGATAAAGTACACAAGAAAACCATTACCCCGCCATCACGCGTAGGCGTTGGGAAGGTACAGTCGTTGGCGATGGCTGCCCTCCACAAGGCACTTAAAGATCACGGAGAGATGCGAATTGTGGACGGTAAACGCAACAAGTGCGTTAATTTTGAGCACTGGGAAGAGGCTTGTTTGGCGAAATCTTTAAACAAACGGCAGTTCAAGGACAGCAAGACAAGCCTCCAAGAACGTAAAAAGATTGAGATTTTTGAGCCTTGGGTCTGGATTCTTTGGGAAGATGATCCCCAAAATGATGGGGACTTTTAAACTTTAGGTTTAGGGTTGACGGAATGGACGGAATGGGACGAAATGGGAACGAAATGGGAACGGAATGGGAAATTGGCGTTTTCCCATTTCGTAAGGCATAAATTGACCGGAATAACGACGGAATGGGAGCGTAACTCTTAGTACGCTCCCCATTCCGTCGTTTCGTTCAATGCCCAGACCGTTGTAATCGGTAGTTTTAGACAAAATCGTAAAGGTAAACAGATGGCAACAAATAAACGTAAAACATTGATGGTGGCAGCGCCATCCATGCCAGCATTTCCATCGGACAAGTTCGAGGTGTTCAAAAACGCTGTGATGGTGGAACTGACAAACCGCAAGAATACCCATGATGGCAAGTGGGGTATTGATAGACTGATCTGGTTGGTGGATACAGAGTTGCGGGAAAAGGTCTGGGCGCAACTGGAGCGCGTTTGGCAAGCACAGGAATCCAGGGACGATCAGAAGCTGGATAAAGCGGTCAAGGGAATGTGCAAGGCGTACCAGGCAATGGAGGATTGGGCAACGGCTAACGGAGTCAGCGAACTGCCTGACGTTCGCCAGATCGAGCACCAGCAGGAAGATGGAACAGTTTTCGTTGTCGTGCCAGATGAACAAGCCAAGCGTCTATACCTACAGCAATGGCCTGGTGCAACGGACAGGGTTATCTGGACAATGGCAGAGATTGCAATCATTATCAGCAAGCAGGCAGCCGGTGCGCTTGCAGAGATCAAGCGGCAGTGGCCCGATAGTCAACTGGTATCGGTTGGTGGGCCAAGTGGGTTCGATGATATGGAGAATGACCTGGATATGAAACCCAATACCCTGCCCAAGTTGTTCGATACCAAAGCGTTTGTGAGGTAGGGCGATGTCGCGTCCAGCCAGCCCGAACACCAGGTACTTCCAGCGGCAGCTACAACCCCAAGAGAAGAAGATTCTTCTGGCGGCTGGACAAGGTGATATGTCGGCAGGCTTCTTGGAAGTGATGAGCGCCTACCAGCATTTTTACAATTTGGGACTAAGGCCAGATATGCCGCTTCAGAGCGTTAGGCTAGTCCTACCATCACCTAACAAATTCCCTCTTGAAATGGGGCTATCTGATGCCTTTAACGGGCATTCCTGATTACTGCGCTTTGGCGGGTTTTTTTAAGAACTGTCATTAGTAACAAACTATCGGTTTGCTTGGTGCAATAGGCATAGTCTATTGGTGCAAATACTTTGACCAAATGGTAAAACTTTTACCAACTGGTAAAACTTTTGGTGGTACGGAAAAGCACCATCCAACCCTTTCTCACTTTTCTTTCCCCGCGCCGCGCCGCCGAGCCGCCTGGCGCCGAGTTATCCACAGGCCAGCCCCGATTTTCCAGAATCTATCCACAAAATCCTGTGCATAACTCGATTCTGTCCAATCTGCCTGTGGATATTCTGTGCACAAGTACGAATAAACTTAACATAATGAACCTTGTATTAAGTGCAACCGCCGAACTAAGTCGGACGCATTTGCAGAATGTCAATAGAATCAATGACTTACAGATGTTATCCACAGTATCCACAGCTGCCTGTGGATAACTCCTGACTTTTTGGATAGGGGGGGAGGGGTCGGCCTCGGCTGCTGCAATTGTGGGTACATCCTCCGTACATAAAAAGCAAAACTGACTAAAATGCCCGTCAACCTACTTCCTGAAAGGAAAAAAGTGGAAAACGAAACCCTCGCCCCTATCCCAGCCACCGAGAAACCCAAACGCGGCAGACCCAAAGGTTCGGGCAAGATGACGATCCAGAAGTATGCAGCGAACCCTCCCAGCCTGCCCAAGACAGATTACCAGCGGATCAAGGAGTTACGGGAGCTGATGATCCACAGTGGCGGCAAGGATGTGGCAAACAAGGTGATCCAGATCGCGTTGAATGACGAGCACCCTGGTCAAATGGCGGCGCTGAAGATGTGCCTAGACAGGACGTTGCCGGTGAGTATGTTTGAGAAGGATAAGCACCAAAGGAGCGCGGTGACCATATCAATTACAGGACTAGGCCAGGAGCCTACGGTACTGGAGGCCATTGATGTCTAACCTCAACTTCAGCCTCTTGCCCTGGCAGCAGGAGGTGTTTACCGATACAACCAGGTTCAAGGTTATCGCTGCTGGCAGGCGGTGCGGCAAGAGTAGGCTGGCAGCGACTACGTTGATTATTGAGGGGTTGAGGTGTCCACCTGGTTCGGCGGTGTTATATGTATCACCGACTATGGGGCAATCGAGGCAGATTATCTGGGATTTATTATTAGAGTTAGGACGCGAGGTAATACAGGGTTCGCACGTTAATAACTTAGATATTACGTTAATTAATGGTGCGCGGATATATGTGCGCGGTGCGGATAGACCTGATACTTTGCGTGGAGTTAGTTTGACGTATGCAGTATTAGATGAGGTGGCAGATATTAAGCCAGAGGCGTGGGAACAGGTTATCAGGGCGAGTTTGAGTGATAAGCGTGGTCGGGCTATGTTTATTGGTACACCTAAAGGGAGAAACTGGTTTTATGACCTATGGAACTTGGGACAGGATAAAGCGGACGAGGATTGGAAGTCCTGGCACTTCACCACCTCGGATAACCCTTTGATTGATGCCAAGGAGATCGAGTCGGCTAAAAAGACCTTATCTACGTTTGCGTTCAAGCAAGAGTACATGGCCTCATTTAGTAATGCTGGCGCGGACGTATTTAAGGAGGAATGGATTAAGTACGGGGTGGAGCCGGAGTTCGGGAGTTACTTTATAGCGATTGACTTGGCGGGGTTTGAGGAAGTTGCCAAGCAAGCGGCTAACGCTAAGAAGCGGCTGGATGAGTCGGCTATTTGCGTGGTGAAGGTGACTGATGATGGGAAATGGTTTGTTAAGGAGATCGAGCACGGGCGCTGGGATATTCGGGAAACGGCAGCCAAGATACTGATGAAGATGCGCGATTACCGGCCTTTGAGCGTGGGGATCGAGAGGGGGGCGCTGAAGAATGCTGTGCTGCCGTACCTGTCTGACCTTATGCGTAAGAACAATGTGTACTCGCACATTGTGGATTTAACTCACGGTAATAGGAAGAAAACCGATAGAATCATCTGGTCGTTACAGGGACGCTTTGAGCACGGGCGGGTTATCCTTAATTCGGAAGAAAAGTGGGATGACTTTGTTGACCAGTTACTGATGTTTCCTTCCCAGGGCGTACACGATGACCTTCCCGATGCGCTTTCCTACATGGATCAGTTGGCGGTGACCAGCTACTTTGAGGAGGCCGATGACGAGTGGGAGCCGATGGACATAATTGCGGGGATTTAATATGGATTTTGAAGAACCAACAGAGAACGACAAAGAGTTAACTGCCTTTGTTGTTGACCATTGTGACCGTTGGCGCGACTACCGCAACACCAATTTTCTGGATAGTTATCTGGAATACGAGCGTATTTTCCGCTGCGAGTGGGCTGCGGAGGACAAAACCCGCGATTCCGAGCGTTCGAGGATTGTTACGCCGGCAACCCAGCAGGCTGTAGAGACTCGCCACGCTGAGATCATGGAAGCAATCTTTGGTCAGGGTGATTTCTTTGACATAAAGGACGATTTAAAGGACATTGACGGTAATCCTTTGGATGTAGAGGCATTAAAAGGGCAGTTGATGGAGGATTTCAAGCAGGACAAGATCAGGAAATCCATTGACCAGATTGAATTAATGGCAGAAATCTACGGAACCGGCATTGGCGAGATCATTGTTAAGACCGAGAAGATATTTGAGCCTGCGACTAAGCCCATTCCAGGCCAGCCGATGCAAGCGGCTATTGGTGTAGTGGAAAAAGACCGTATTGCGGTCAAGATTGTGCCTGTTAACCCTAAGAATTTCTTGTTTGATCCCAATGGGACAACGATTGATGACTGCATGGGCGTGGCAATTGAGAAGTATGTCTCCATCCACAAGATTGTTGAGGGCATCGAGAAGGGTATCTACCGCAAGGTGAACATTACCACTACTTATGAGGACACTGACCTAGAGCCTACGCAGGAATTGAGCCAATATCGGGACGAGAAGGTATTGTTGCTGACCTACTACGGTCTTGTGCCACGGGAATACTTGAAGGCGGTGCAAGAGGAAGAGGTCGAGGACTTATTCCCAGAGGATTCGGTCGCCGATGAGTACAGCAACCTGGTCGAGGCCATTGTTGTCATTGCCAATGACGGGTTATTGCTCAAGGCTGAAGAAAACCCGTACATGATGAAGGACAGGCCCATCATCAGCTACCAGGATGACACTGTTCCTAACCGTTTATTGGGCAGGGGTACGGTGGAGAAATCCTACAATATGCAAAAGGCTATTGACGCGCAAGTGCGTAGCCATTTGGATTCATTGGCGCTGACCACCAGCCCCATGATGGGGATGGATGCAACACGGTTGCCTCGCGGTGCTAAGTTTGAAGTGAAGCCTGGTAAGGCGTTCCTTGTTAACGGCAACCCTTCGGAGATTTTGTACCCGTTCAAGTTTGGCGAAACGAGTTTGAACAATCTGAACACGGCAAAAGAGTTTGAACGGATGCTGTTGCAGGCAACTGGTACGCTGGATAGCCAGGGCATGGTCAGCAATGGCAACCGCGATGGCGCCGGTATGTCGATGGCGGTGGCTACCATCATCAAGAAGTACAAGCGGACGCTAGTGAACTTCCAAGAGGACTTCCTGATCCCGTTCATCCAGAAGGCTGCCTTTAGGTATATGCAGTTTGACCCAGAGCGTTATCCAAGCGTGGATATGCGCTTTATTCCTACCGCTACCCTTGGCATCATTGCCCGTGAGTACGAGCAGCAGCAGTTTATTGGTTTGTTGCAGACACTGGGGCCAAATACTCCGGTGCTACCGCTGATTCTTAAAGGCATCTTGAACAATTCGAGCCTAACTAACCGTTATGAGTTGATGGCGGCACTGGATCAGATGAGCCAGCCAGACCCACAGGCCAAGCAGATGCAGGATATGCAGCAGCAATTGGCTATGCAGTCGGCGCAAGCGCAGATTGCTGTTAATACTACGCAGGCCGAGCAGAATCGGGCAGAGGCTGCTAAGTTAATGACAGAAACTCAGTTGATGCCGCAGGAGATGCAGGCCAAGATCATTGCATCTAGCACCAAGAATCTACCGGCTGGCAATGAATCTAACGAGTTTGATAAGCGCGTAAAGATTGCTGAGTTGATGTTGAAAGAAGCCGACATCAAAAACAAGTCTAAGATTGTAGAATTGCAAATGAACAACGCCAAGAGCAACGTGGTGGATATGGAAAACCAGTTTCTCGAAAAACTAGCAACGGAGTTAAATTATGGCAATCGATAAAATTTTTAACAATGCCAATGTTGATGGCATTGCCGACAACATCTTTGGTTCTGTTAACAACTCTGTTTCTGAAGTAAAGCAGATGCAGCAGCGCAAGGCTGCTGAGAATGTTCAGATGGTAGTTGAGGCGTTCAAGAAAATTGAAACCAACATAACCGAGAAGTTTGACAACGTAAGCAATGTCATTGAAAAGCGCGTACTTACAATTAAGGACGGGCGCGATGGAATTAATGGTAAAGATGGACGCGATGGTAAAGACGGACGCAACGGTAAGGATGGGCTTAACGGCAAGCCTGGCTTGCAAGGGCCACCAGGTAAGGACGGAATAGATGGTAATGACGGTGTATCAGTTACCAATGCAAACATTGACTTTGATGGCAGTCTGATTATTAACCTGTCATCTGGTCAGCAGATTAATGCTGGCGAAGTTGTTTCGCCTGAGTTGGAAAAGAAAATCATTGCAGTCACAAGGGGCGGCGGCAGTAGCGGAAGCGTTGGCGATGTTACGGGGCCAGCATCTGCATCAAATAACAGAATAGCCCGTTTTGATGGGACAACTGGAAAACTAATACAAAGTAGCCCTGTAACCCTCAGCGATGGCGGGAATATGTCTGGCATTGGGACAATAGGCGCAACAGGTCTAGCTACATTGTCCGCAGGCGCTCTTGTTCAAGGGTTGACTGTTGGGTTGGGTGCTGGTGCGGTGTCTACGAATACTGTGGTTGGCCTTAATGCTTTTCAGTTTAATACCACTGGGAACAATACAGTTGCTAATGGATATTTAGCATTAAGTGCTAATCAGACCGGAAATTTTAATACTGCGGTTGGTGCGTATTCTATAGGTAACAATATTTCTGGACAAGGTAATACTGCTATTGGCTATACTTCACTTGCTAACGTCACTGGAAGTAATAATACGGCGGTTGGCCCTAGTGCTGGGCAAAGTGTAACCACCGGCTCTAACAATGTAATTATTGGCGCATATACCGGCTTTTCTGCTCCCATCTCTGAAACTGGTAGCAACTACATTGTCTTGAGCGATGGCGCTGGCACAGTTCGCCAAACAATTGACCCATCAGGTAATGTTTCCTTTACTGGAGGTATTACTTCTCGCGTGGTAGTCATTGCTGATGCAACGTCCATCACGGTCAATGCTGATACCACTGATGTGGCTACTCAAGCCAATACGCAAGCCGTAGGTACTTTGACCATCAACGCGCCTACTGGAACTCCAGTCAATGGTCAAAAATTCATTCTGCGCCTGCGTAGCACTAATGTGCAGACTTTCTCATGGAACGCTATCTTCCAAGGCTCTACAGATATTTCCTTGCCAATTTCATCTAGCGGAGCAACCCTGCACGATTATGTTGGATTTATTTACAACAGCACCACATCAAAATGGCAGATGATTGCTAAAGTATTTGGGTTCTAACATGATAAAAATAGACTTCATCATCAATGGGTTTTCTGATGCCTTGCATCTTGCGGATGACCACGGTTTGACTGACGCTGAGATTGAGGCCATGAAGCAGGCTAGGTACGACAAGTGGAAAGATTACATTGACAACCCTCCCCCTGTGGTTGACGAGCCTGTTGAGGAGTAATCATGGCTGCATACTTTTGGGTTACGGGCGGCACAGGTAACTGGAACAGCGCAAGCAACTGGGCTTTAAGTTCTGGAGGCGTTGGCGGCGTAGCCGTTCCAGGCTCTGGTGACACCGCAGCAATAGACGCTAATTCTGGCTCTGGTACGGTCACGCTTGACATCAGCCCAACAATTCAGACCCTGACCTGCACAGGCTTCACTGGCACGCTTGCTTTTGGCACAAATACCATTTCGCTGAACAGCACGGGTACTATTTTTACCGGCGCTACGACTATGGCAGTCACGGGTACGCCTCAGATTATTTGTACCAATAGCAGCGCAACTTCAAGGACAATTACGCCAACAGCGGTTACTGAGGCCAACAGCATTTCGTTTAGAGTTACTGCCGGTACGGGAACATTGTCACTTAGCAATGGCAACTACCGCGATCTTGATTTTACGGATGGAACAAATCCTACAGGGTATGCAGGTGCGTTAGCAAACGTAACCATGACTATTTACGGCAATTTCAAAGCCTCAACAGGCATGACCAAAACTGCTGGTACTGGAACATTTACCTTTGCCGCCACATCAGGCACAAAGACAATAACTACGGCTGCTGTTGTGTTTGACAATCCATTCACTTTCAACGGCGTAGGTGGCTCTTGGCAGCTTCAAGATGCATTGACTTCTGGTGCTACTCGAGCTTGTACGTTGACCAATGGCACGCTGGACTTGAACGGCTATACGTTGACTACGGGGCTGTTTAGCTCAAACAATGCAAATACTCGCACAATTGCATTTGGCACAGGGAATATTACCGTTACGGGTGTATCTGGAACTGTGTTTTCTGGCCCGACATCTACAAACACAGGATTAACGATTACTGGAACGGCTCAAGTTAATGTTACGGGTATTGGCACAACTACAAGAACAGTTAACCCCGGAAATTCACTTGCCACTAGCGCACCAATTTCGTTTACGATTAGTGCCGGTAGCGATACGATAAATAGCACGGCTGGTATGACCTTCAATAATCTTACGTTTACCAGCGGTTTTACAGGAACTTTTGGAAATGTTACTAGAAGTATTTTTGGCAACCTAACTTTAAACTCTGCCATTACTTCTTTTTCTTCTGGGGCATCTACACTTACCTTTACCGGAACTGGAAGCCGGACTATCACCACTGCTGGTGAAACAATAGATTGCCCCATCACCTTCAACGGAATTGGCGGCACGTTTGCTTTTCAAGATGCTTTGACGTTAGGTTCTACCCGCGCACTGACAATTACCGACGGTACGGTGCAATTAAAGTCTGGCACAACCAACACCGTTGGCTCTTTTGCTACGTCAGGAACAACTCAAAAGTTTTTGCAAGCCACGACTAATGGATCACAAGCCACTCTTAGCCAAGCAAGCGGGACTGTCAACGCTAGTTACTTGACGATCAAGGACAGCGCAGCTACTGGTGGGGCAGTATTCAATGCTTTCACTTCAAACGCAAACGTAAATTCTGGAAACAACACGGGTTGGAAGTTTGGCTCTGCTAACAGTGCTGGCGGGTTTCTACAATTCTTTTAATTTTCACGGTGTAAATATGATTGAACTTGATCCAGTTAAATACGGGGCTTTATACCAGAAGGTGCAGGATTACGAGCGCCGATTTGATGAGATGTCTATCAAGATAGACAAGTTAGAAGCCAACATCGAAAAATTGGTTGAGATGGCAAATAAATCCAAAGGCGGTTTCTGGATGGGCATGGTCATGGTTTCTGCCATAGGTAGCGTTATCGGATATGTAAGCCACTGGATAGGTAAAAGTTGAAATGGGTAATTGCTGTTGTTTTGATTGCCGTACCCGCAAAGTTTGTTTGCGTTAGATGGTATTGGACGGGGGACGTATTTGAGCGCAGGGTTTATTGTCTGGAGTGGAAAAAGGTTGAACAATGATAGACCCCATCACAGCGTTTGCCGCAGCCCAGGCCGCGATAAAGGGGGTTAAGGCAGCCATAGCCCTTGGTAAGGACATCCAGGCGGTATCTGGTGACCTGATGAAGTTCTTTGAGGCCAAAGATGCGGTACAAAGTGCAGCATCCAAGCCTAAATCTAATTTCGCGCAGTCGGATACGGCGCAGGCGTTTGAGATAGTGATCCAGGCCAAGCAGCTTGCGGATGCAGAGAGAGAGTTGAATAATTACTTTGTTATGTCTGGTAACGCTGATTTATGGCAGCAGTTGCTGGTTGAGCGTAACAATATTATCCAAAAGCGTAAAGTTGATGAGATATTAGCAAGAAAACACGCAGAAAAGCATAAGGAAGAAGTTGAAGATTTATTAACCTGGCTAATGGCTGGGGCATTAATAATACTTTTACTTGGTTTGATTTTTTGGTGGTCTACTATATTAATGGGTAAATAACATGGCTCCTGAGTTGCAAAGATACTACGAGGATAGGTTTGATCTGTTCTCCACACCTGGCTGGATTGACCTGATGGACGATGCAAACAAAATGTTTGATGCGCTTAACAATGTATCTACCATAGCGGACGAAAAAAGTCTACAATTCCGCAAAGGCGAGATTTCCATCCTAACTTGGCTGATAACCTTAAAAGAGGTCAGCGAACGAGCATACGAGGATTTGAATGAAAAGAATGTATGAATTTGCCTGTGAAAATGGGCATAAGACCGAAAGATTCTGTGATTATGAGTCGCAGAGTTTTAGGTGTGAATGCGGTGGGCTTGCTCACCGTGTAATAAGTGCTCCGTCATTTAACCTTGAAGGTTGGTCTGGTAGTTTTCCGTCCGCTTATGGACGGTTTGAACACCGGCATACTGAAAAGTTGAAAGCGGAGCAAAAAGCCAACTCATAAGCATTATGCCGAGTTGAATTATCCTACAACCATTTTGGCAGGAAACCGATATGTTGATTGATGAACCCACAGAGCCGCTAAACGAACTCGAAATAGAAGAAACTAAAAACGAACTTCCTGAGAAATACAGGGCCAAAAGTTTGGAGGAAGTTGTACGAATGCACCAGGAGGCCGAAAGGCTTATCGGTAAGCAGGCCCAAGAGGTCGGCGAAGTTCGCAAGTTAGCTGACGAGTTAATTAAGCAAAACCTTAGTGGGAATCCGCAACATATTAAAGAGGAAGAGCCTGAAGTTGATTTTTTTGAGAATCCTCAAAAGGCAGTTCAAGCAACGATTGATAGACATCCTGATGTACTTGCGGCTAGACAAGCTGGCCTCGACTTCAAACGGATGCAGATTCAGCAGAAGCTAAATGCAGAGCATCCTGATTACTCTCAAGTAGTCAGTGATACGGAGTTCCATAACTGGGTGAAATCCTCACCTGTGAGATTGGGACTTTACGCAAAGGCAGATGCAGAATTTGACTATGACTCGGCAAATGAATTGTTGTCCACCTTCAAGCAACTGCGCGGCATTAAGACTAAACAGTCAGATCAGCAAAATGATGCTATCAGGACTAAAAGCATGAAGGCGGCGCAAGTTGATGTTGGTGGTTCTGGAGAGAGTTCCAAGCGCGTCTATCGAAGGGCCGATCTGATTCGACTGAAAATGACTGATCCACAGAGATATGAAACCCTGAGTGATGAAATCATGCAGGCATATTCTGAGGGTCGTGTACGATAATTTAATTTTGGAGTTTTAACATGGCAAACACTGCTTTTTCCCCCACCAATTCGGTAACCGTAACGTCAGCGGCTAACTTCATTCCAGAAATTTGGAGTGATGAAATTGTTGCTGCCTACAAGAAGAACCTTGTCCTGGCCAATTTGGTCAAGAAAATGTCCTTCAAAGGCAAAAAAGGCGACACCGTTAACATCCCTAGCCCTGCCCGTGGTAATGCTTCTGCCAAGGCTGCAACCGATGCCGTTACTCTGATTGCAGAGAGCGACACCAATATTCAAGTGCTCATTAACAAGCACTATGAATACAGCCGTTTGATTGAGGACATCGTTGAGGTGCAAGCCCTGACTAGCCTGCGTTCTTTCTACACGGAAGATGCTGGTTATGCCTTGGCAAAGCGCATTGACACTGACCTGGTTCAATTGGGCCGTGCGTTTAATGGTGCTACTGTTGGTACTGATGACTACGCCACTAGCAATACAACTACCAAAGCGTTTGTTGGCTCTGATGGTACTACTGCTTACAACAGCACCAGTTCCAATGCAGCCTCGCTGACTGATGCAGCCATTCGCCGTACTATTCAGCGTTTGGATGACAACGACATTGCTATGGACGGACGTTTCTTCCTGATTCCTCCCTCCAGCCGCAACACGTTGATGGGTCTGGCCCGTTACACCGAGCAAGCATTTGTTGGTAACGGTGACGCTATCCGCAACGGCGAAATCGGTCAACTGTACGGCATGGCGGTATTTGCCACTTCCCAAGCTGATACTGGTGCTGGTTCTAGCGGCCTTGATCGTATTTGCTTGATGGGCCACCGCGATGCAATGGTTCTGATTGAGCAGACCGGTATCCGTTCGCAGACCCAGTACAAGCAAGAGTACCTTGGCACGTTGTTCACTGCTGATACCATTTATGGTGTCAAGGCACTGCGTACCTCGGCAACCAGCACAGCGTCTAACGCTTCTGCTGCTTTTGCTTTGGCAGTACCGGCCTAATAGCATTCCCTCCCTCTAACGGGGGAGGGGACTTTTAACTTTTAGGAGTATTTAATATGGCTGCTGCAACCGCTGTCGTTTCCCGCCGTGGAAACGATCAATTCCGTGGACTTTTTTCTGATACTTGGGACGTTAGCTGTACGCTTGATAGCGCAAGCGTAGCAACTACTGCAACCGCTACTGATACAGTAGCTGTTCCAGGCGTGGCTTTGGGTGACCAAGTTATTGGTATGGCAATTGGCGTAAGTGAGGCTGGGTTAGTTCGCCGTGCTTATGTTTCTGCCGCAGATGTAGTGACGATTGTTACCTACAATCCAACCGCTAGTTCTATTAACTTGGCATCGACAACTTTGCAATTGACGATTGCTCGCGCAGTGTAATTAAAGGGGGGCTAATAACCCCCTTTTTTTTGGAGTTTTGATATGACAACCTTTAGATGTTTACAAAGCGGTCATTTGGTTACCTTTACCTACCAGCACGATATTGATTCTATGCGTGGTCATAGTGGTTATGTACTGGTTGATGATAAGGGTGAAGATGTAAAGGTTGAGGATAAAAGTAAGGTGCTTCCAATGACTGCACCAGTTCAAGTTAAGCGTATGGGTAGGCCACCAAAAGCTAGGATGGCAGCATGAAAGAAGGTCTTTTATCTGGTGTTGTATGCCCTATGGCTACGCAGGATATTTCGGTTAATCTAAAGAACCGAAACCATGCGTTTGCAGATTACGGTTATGGGCCACCAAACCCTGATGAACCTAATGATGCATTTTGGCTAAAAAAGGCCAAGATGTACAACGCTCCAACATCCGCTATCAAGTCAATGCGCTGCGGTAACTGTGCGGCGTTTATCCAGACACCAAAGATGATGCAGTGCATATCTGATGGGCTGGAAAAGGATGAAGGTAAGGGAGAGTTGTCCTATGACCAGCAGTTTATTGAGGCTGCAAATCTGGGATACTGTGATCTATTTCAATTCACTTGTGCAGCGGCCCGCACTTGTGATGCGTGGAAATCTGGTGGGCCTATCACTAAGGATTAAATCATGTACGGAAAAGCGCCAAAAATGGCTAGTTCAAAGATGCCTAAAGCTATGAAGCAAAAATCCATGCCAATGACTATCATGGTTGCTGTTAGCAAGCCAAAGAATGCGCCAGTTAGAGGTGAGCGCACAGCCACCAATATGGCAAAGAAAGCCAAGCGAGGCAAGTAATGAAAACTAAAGCCGAAAAGAAGATCAGCAAGGTCATGCGTGAGTACAAGGCAGGTGGCTTACATTCTGGTAAGGGTGGCCCTGTAGTCAAAAATCAAAAACAAGCAGTAGCCATTGCGCTGTCACAAGCAAAGGTGAAAAAGAAATGAAGCCTGGACTCTATGCCAACATTAATGCCAAGCAAAAGCGTATCGCGGCTGGCTCTGGCGAGAAGATGAATAAGGTGGGGTCTAAGGCCGCGCCTTCTGCTGCTGACTTTAAACAGGCTGCAAAGACTGCAAAGAAACCCAAAAAGGCAAAGTAGATGAAAACCCCTTCTTGGCAACGATCCGAGGGCAAAAACCCTAAAGGTGGGTTGAATGCCAAGGGGAGGGCATCTTATAATGCCTCTACTGGTGGCGATTTAAAAGCACCAGTTAAGTCGGGAGATAATCCCCGTAGAGCAAGTTTCTTGGCGCGTATGGCTGGCAATGATGGCCCTGAGTACGACAAGAATGGTGAACCAACAAGACTGCTTCTTTCGCTAAAAGCCTGGGGTGCATCCTCAAAAGCTGACGCAAAGGTAAAAGCCAAGTCTATTTCAGAACGAAATAAGGCGAAGGCAAAATGAGAGCATTATCAGTTGGCGTTAGTCCTACGGCGACAATAGATACCACAGTCTATACCTGCCCTACGGGTTATTACGCCAAATTTACTGTGATGTATATACACAATACAGGTGGCTCTACCAAGCATATTACTGTCCAATGGTTTGATGCAAGTGCCAATACCACTCTTGATATATTGACTGCCTATGACTTTACTTCAAAATCTTATTTGCAGTTTGATGGCAATGCCTACATTGTTTTTGAAGAAGGCGATAAGTTAAAAATTACAACACAAGCGGCAAGCACATTTAGTTTTATAGCGACATTTGAAGAAGAAGGGTTGACACGATCATGACCTACCTTGAACTGATTAACGATGTGTTGATTCGGTTGCGTGAAACTACCGTAGCCACCAACAATGCAACTACCTATTCAACGCTGATAGGTAAGTTTGTCAATGATGCCAAACGCCAGGTTGAGGATGCGTTTAGCTGGAACGTATTGGGACAAAACATAACTTTGACAACGGTGGCAAACACCTACAGCTATAGCCTTACTGGTGCAGGCCAGAAGTTTCAAGTTATGGATGCCATCAACACTACGTCAAACGTGGGGATGCAAAATATCAGTTTCGTGCAGATGAACAGGTTTCAAAACCTTGTACCAGTTGCAACTGGAATCCCAGAATACTATGCTTTTGATGGCGTTGACTCTAACGGAGACACTAAGGTAAGTCTGTATTCGCGTCCTGACAATGTGTACACAATTATTTTTTCTCTGACTATCCCGCAGGCAACATTGGCATCTGATGCAACATCAATCCTAGTTCCTGATTTCTTAGTAGCGCAGAACGCATACGCCAGGGCGCTGGTGGAGCGTGGTGAAGATGGCGGTCTATCGTCATCTGAAGCCTACCAACTCTACAAATCAATGCTGTCTGACTACATTGCGCTGGAGGGTACTCGCTACCCAGAAAATCAGGAGTTCGTTGCGATATGAGCCAAGCACTGCAAACTGCCAGCGTTCAAGCACCAGGCTTCTTTGGGCTGAACACGCAAGACTCGCCTTTGGACTTGGCGGCTGGGTTTGCTTTGGACGCTACCAACTGCATCATTGACCAGTATGGGCGCATTGGTGCTAGGAATGGTTGGTCAAAGATAAATGCGGCATCAGGTAATCTGGGCGCTAACGATGTTGGCGTGATCCATGAATTAGTGCAAACTGATGGAACCATCACTGTTCTGTTTGCAGGCAACAACAAACTTTTCAAGTTAAGCAGCACCAATACGGTGACCGAGTTGACGTATGGCGGCGGTGGTACTGCGCCTACGATTACCGCTAACAACTGGTCGTGCGCTTCTCTTAACGGTATTACTTACTTCTTTCAAACTGGGCATGATCCATTGATCTATGACCCTGCGGTAAGCACAACGACATACAGGCGCGTAAGTGAGAAAACTGGTTATGTAGCTACTGTACCAAGTGGAGATATTGTTATCTCAGCGTTTGGACGTTTATGGGTTGCTAATACTGCTTCCGTAAAAAGCACGGTTTACTTTTCTGATTGATTGGCGGGTCATATCTGGTCAACTGGAACATCTGGCTCCTTGAACGTGGACAGGGTTTGGACTAATGGAGCCGATGAGATCACCGGCCTGGCAACGCATAACGGTTCGTTAATCATCTTTGGCAAACGTCAAATCTTGGTATATCAGAATGCAACAACCCCGTCCACCATGTCATTGGCTGATGCTGTTGGCGGTATCGGCTGCACCGCTAGGGACACCATCCAAAGCACGGGTAAGGACGTTCTTTTCCTGTCCAATTCTGGCGTTAGATCGTTTGCCAGGACAATCATTGAGAAGTCAGCGCCACTAGGCGATTTATCAAAGAATGTTCGTAATGACTTGATGGCATCACTTGCAAGCGAAACGCTTGCTAACGTCAAATCAGTCTATTCTGAGAAGGAAGCGTTCTACTTGCTCACGCTGCCATCCACCAAGCAAGTCTACTGCTTTGATACTCGAACGCAGTTGCAGGACGGATCGTTTAGGGTGACTGTTTGGGACTCAATTGAACCTACTTCACTTCTATATAGACGCAATGGCGATTTGGTTATAGGTAAGAACGGTTACTTGGGTAAGTACGAAAACTATCAGGATGACACCTCATCGTACCGTTTGCAGTATTACACCAATCAATCGGACATAGGGATTGCAAATGCCACTTCAGTCTTAAAGAAGTTAAAGGCTGTTGTTATTGGTGGGTCTAACCAGTTTGTCACTATGAAGTGGGCTTTTGACTTTACGACAAACTATTTATCCAATAATGTTGCGATACCAACGCAAAGCGTTGCAGAGTATGGGATTGCTGAGTACGACAATCCAGATGGTCAAGTGGTAACAATTACTAATGCAAGCCCATCAGTAATTACTTCTGTTGATTTGTCTGAGTTTGTAAACAACAATACAGTTACTCTTACAACAACTGGAACATTGCCATCAGGATTTAGTGTTTTAACCACTTACTATATTATCAACGCATCTACTAACACTTGTAATTTGTCTCTAACTCCTTCACCTGGAACGGCAATAAACACAAGCAGTTCTGGTTCTGGAACTCACACTATGCAACACATACATCCCACCGTAGTATCTAACTATTCTGCCGGTGTTGCTTTGCAAACTTTAGTTACGCAAGCAAGTGGCGCGGGTAAAATTGTCCAAACTGGTTACGAATCAACAATTAATGGTTCTCCGTTGTCTATTCAGAAGATAGAAATCCAATTTAAGGATGGGAAGCAAACATGACAAATTACACACAGTCCACTAACTTTGCCACTAAGGATGCGCTTACGTCTGGAAATCCTTTGAAGATTGTCAAGGGTACAGAGATCAATACCGAGTTTGCCAACATTGCTATCGCAGTAGCAACCAAGGCAGATACGGCAAGCCCCACTTTCACGGGTACTCCAACCCTGCCAACGGGAACGATTGGAGTTACCCAAAGTTCTGGTAATAGTAGTACGGCATTGGCAACTACTGCCTTTGTGCAGGCGGCATTCCAAATATTACATCCAGTTGGGTCTATCTACATCAATGCTACCAACGCAACTAACCCTGGTACTTTGCTTGGTTTTGGTACTTGGACAGCGTTCGGTGCAGGCCGTGTGCCGGTAGGTTTTAACTCTGCAAATGCTTTATTTGATACTGCTGAAGAAACAGGCGGTAGCGCTGACGCGATTATTCCGTTTCACACGCATACTGCCACCTCAACAGATGCTGGTCATAACCATAGTATGGGCAGAGTTGCTGGTGGGAATGGCTCTCTACAATTTAACTCTGCTTCTGGTATGGCAGATATTAGTCCAAATACTGGAACAGCATCTGCCAGCATTACTACAACAATAAATAACGCTGCTTCAACAAACTGGCAGGGTGATGCTACAGTGACTAACATAAATAATGCTAACTATCAGCCCTACATTACTGTATATATGTGGAAACGCACGGCATGATTTTGCACCACTTTAGCGATGGTTTGTACGCAAAGGAAACTCACATTCCTTCTGGTCAGATGTTGATGCAGCACAAGCATGAGTATTCCCACTTTGGAATTCTTGCTAAAGGGAAAGTGGTTTTTGTTAAGGATGGGGACATACAGATTATTGATGCGCCTGCCTGTTTGAATATTGTCGCTGGCGAGAATCATGGCATCAAAGCCATGACCGATGTTGTTTGGTATTGCATTCATCATACTGACGAGAAAGACCCGTCAAAGATAGATGATGTTTTGATTAAAGGGGAATAATATGCCTTGGATTATTGCTGGTGCTGGTTTACTTGGCGGGTATCTACAGGGTGAATCAGCAAAAAGTGCTGCTAATACGCAGGCCGCTGCACAGCGAGAAGCTGGCAGATTAGCCGCTGAAGAAGCCCGTTTTCGTCCTGTTGGTGTAACGAATAGGTTTGGATCATCTCAGTTCACTACAGGCCCAGATGGGCGCGTTAGCGGGGCTGGATACACCTTGTCGCCAGAAACGCTGGCGATGCAAAATCGTTTCATGGGGTTGGCTGGTCAAGGGTTGACGCAGGCAGAGGGAGCGCAACAGCAGTTCGCGCCATTGATGCAGGGAGGCCAAGGTTTATTTAATCTTGGTTCGCAATACTTAGCGCAATCACCAGAACAAGTAGCGCAAAGATACATGGCAAAACGTATGGATTTGCTTGCTCCGAGCCGTGAGCGTTCAATGGCGCAGTTGCAGAACACTTTGTTCCAGCAAGGCCGTGGCGGGTTGAGCGTTGGAGGTACTGGATTGCGGCCTGGTGGTGGCGAGGGATTAAGAGCTACCACTCCAGAGATGGAAGCATATTACAACGCCATAGCACAGCAAGATGCTGCATTGTCGGCAGAAGCAGAGCAAGCAGGCCAGGAAAATGTGAGATTTGGTGCTGGGTTGCTTGGCACTGGTGGCAACTTGATTACTCAAGGCTATCAGGGCCAGGTGGGTGCTTTGTCGCCTTACCAAGCGTATCTACAAGGCGTTACGGGGCTGGAGTCATTGGGAGAACAAACCCTTAATACCGGCATCAATATTGGCGCTAAAGGGATGAGTCCTAGCGCGGCTAATGCTATGTACGGTGGCGGCATGGCAGCGGCAGGAAGCAACTATGCTGCTAACGCTTACAACCCATTTGCAACTGCATTGATGGGTGCATCTAAGAATCCTCAATTGATGAGTGGGGTAAAGAATGTATTTAGCGGTAAAAGTTCAGTGCCTGGGTGGGATGATTATGTAGCATCTGGTTACGTTTTATAAGAGGGAATCATCATGGCAGAAATAGTACAAACCCTTTTTGGCGTTACTCCACAAGCCTATCAGCAACAACAAGCTGATATGGCTGGTGAGCAAGCATTACAGTACGCCAAGCTAGACCCGTTTCAGCAAGCAAATTACGCTATTGGTCGCGGTGCTTATGGCTTGGCTGGTGCGATAGGCGGTGCTCTCGGAGGCCAAGACCCTGAGTTGCAGAAGATCAGCCAGCGCCAGGCATTGCTTGGCATGATTGATCCGACAAATCCAGACTCCTACGCACAGGCAATACAAGCGGCATTGCAAGCTGGCGATACTGAGGCAGCGTATGCCTTGCGCGGTGA
>Ga0114975_10000377_pt1 | contig 33477 bp, 13 predicted proteins | sample S_130626_EF_Meta_FD_87031 | JGI IMG/M metagenome (GOLD analysis project Ga0114975, IMG submission 87031) | Freshwater microbial communities from Lake Simoncouche, Canada to study carbon cycling - S_130626_EF_MetaG | ecosystem: Environmental > Aquatic > Freshwater > Lake | place: Lake...
CCATCCTTCGATAGTCCAGTTTCCGCTTACAAGTGTTAGAGAAGTAGTATCGTTGCCCACGTTTGATACAGTTAGATAATCTGTTCCGCCATTAAAGTGATTGCTCCAATAGCCTGCTGCTCTACTAAATGGTGTAAATGTTCCTTGTCCAGGAGTACCTGTCCTAACGAATGAATTATTACCAGTAGTATCTACAAATGTGTTATTAGTCTGTGTATTATTACCATTTCCGTGGACTATTAAGTTGCTATGGATAAAATCAGTATCACCAGTTGAAGTATCGGGAAGTTCGGCTGTTGGAGTAGTAAATTGACCAGCATAACGAGCATATCGAGTTATACGTATCTCATCCATATAACCGTTCATAAAGTTAGCAGTAGAGTAGTCAGTTCCAAATATAGGTCTACTTAATCCCACAGTATATGTCTGTGTATCTGCATAATCTTGTCCCTGTTGTACCCCATTAACAAACAATCTAGTTTTATTAAATTGTCTAGATAGTGATACATGATACCAAGTAGTAGCGACTAATGTTGGTCCAGCAATAGCAGTTACAGTAGCAGTATAATAGTTTAATACGCCACTGATTAATTGTAGGACGATATAGTTAGCAGTAGATGCTGTACCGCCTGGTCTAAAGTCTACTAATGTTTGGTTACCAGTCACTACGCTAAAATAAACCCAAAATTCAACGGTCCAATCACCTGTTCCGAAATAAAAGATAGGATTGTTAAACCCAGCTATATTATAAATTTGTGCTGAAGCAAACCAATCATTACTTCCGTTAAATCTTAAACTTTTAGCTCCTAAATATGTTACTGCTGAAGATATTGCTGTTCCTGTTGTGCTACCGCCAGCTCCAGTATAGAAGTAATAATTATTACGGCTTGCTGTATCATAACCGGCATTATTAGCATTAGTGATTAAAAGAACTGTATTTTCTATAGCAGTTAATGGAGCAGATGGAGGGGTAAATGACCCACCACTATATGTCCCAAATGGTATGGTATTGACAGTATTTTGTGTGCTTGAATAAAGCCTAGTTCCATTGAGGATGCGGAAGTTTGATATATACCCCTGGAAAAGTTCAGTAGCACTGTTTAACGCACCAATAGTAAATGTTGTGCTTGAGTTATAAGGAATAAATCCTGAAGCAAATAATATTTTTACACCATTAAGGTATATGCTACAACCTGAAGCACCATCATAAACATAAGCAATATGGCTCCAAGCGTGTGGTTGTGGTGTTGTTGATGATCGGTGATCTCCAGGAGCAACACCGACACTACCTTGGCCATATCCAATGATTATAGAAATTACACCACTTGTAATTGCCAAGTATCCCTGGATACTTATATCAACTGAGTTACTTACTCTTTTAGCGAATATAGTCCTATAAGCTGCATAATTACCACTTGGCCAAATCCAACATTCGATAGTCCATGGTTTACCTGTGCTAAAATTAAATTGTGTAGCATCAGGTATAGATACAAATTCGTTCGATCCGTTAAATGACATACTACCACTAACAGTTGTTGGGCTATATGTCTTGTCTACACCGTTGCTATATGAAGTAAATGGTGTAAAGGGCGAAGAACTGACATCGTTGTTCCTAGTAAGAACTACTTTCCTTCCGGATCTGTCTTCTAGATAAAAGTTTGAAGAACAAGCTAATAGTAGAGTATTTGTGCCTGCAATTAACGGACTTGTTGGTGGAGTGAATGTGGAATTATAAGCGTATATAGCAGAACCTTTAGTTATCCTAAAGTTACTAATATGCCCAGTCCACTCTAAGCTGGCTGTTCCTATATTGTTTCCGATATACATATTGTTTAAGTTGATATAAGAACTGTCATATACAGCACCTACTTGTATACCATTTATGTGGAAATATGCTTGTCCACTAGATCTTGATATAGCAAAGTGGAACCATTTTCCAGGATATCCAAATAATTTATCATCAGTAGTTGTGCTACCAGGAACGACGAAGAATTGATAGTTATTTCCCCAAGTTCCGTATAATCCGTTATTAAGCCTTAACAGTGAAAAGTTACGTAACCCGTCATAACCGCCATGTGATGCTATCACGTTGCTGGTACTGATACTATTACGCATAGCAAACCCTTCAATAGTATAATCATCAGTAGTTATGACTAGATGATTTCCTGTAAGGAATGGTGTTATAGTAGTTGATACTGTAGCAGCACCATTGTTAACGATTACAAAATTGTTAGAACCTTGGTCAATAGTAATAGTAGCATTCTGACATGCTAACAGCGTAGCTCCACCAGAAGTAACTGGTATAGATACACTAGTTATTAATGCTCCGCCAACATTAGTTATAACACCTGGAACTGGCGAGTTATCAACGATTGGATCATTTTGGCAAGTTAGTAATTTTGTCTGTGTTCCGGTAATTGCTTGGATAAACGTACCTGATGCTGATTGGGTAGCAGTCAGTGGGCTTGCTAACGGAGTAAAGTTACCAGTATATACGGCAGTACCAATAACATAACGGACATTTGATATAGTTCCATTAAATGTTCTTGCTCCTCCTGGGAAATATGGATAATAACCTATAGCACTTCCTGTTGGAGTGAGCAGGGCTGTAGCAGCACCGATAGCAGCAGTTGCTGATCCAACTCCGTTGATATAAAACGTCATCGTAGTTCCATTCCTAACAACAGCAAGGTGATACCATACCTGGGTGATTGGAACTATTACTGTATTCATAGCCTGTGTCCAAGAAGCAGCACTTGAAGTAGCTAACGCATTGAGGGTATTGTTAGTTTCTGTATATATTATCCAACCAGTAGCATCAGCAGCTTGATATGACATTAGTATAGGTTGATATCCAATAGTATTGGTGTTAAATTTGACCCAACATTCTACAGTATAGTTATTCGCACCAAATGTAGCTGCTGCGGCCGGCACTGTTAGATATTGAGAAGTACCATTAAAGGTTACGCCATATGACGAAATCGCAGTAACACCAGATCCCGGAGGAAATGGCGTGTATGGTGCTAAGAAATTGCTAGTGTATACTGCTGTACCTTTAAATATCCTAAAAGCACTAATATTACCGTTAAAATACTGACCAGGGGTCGCCCCGGCACTATTAGTCAATCCAGCACCAATAGCCATCGTATATGCTGCGTTAAAGGTATTAGACAAATTTAATGTTGATCCAACCTGTCCACCATTTCGGAAAACACGGAAATTACTTCCACTACGTGTAACAGCTATATGTTGCCATGTGTTAATAGGAACTATGTTATATGACTGTGTTGCTGGTTCTGTAAATACCATGAACGGATTTGGTAATTGTGCCACTGTAGAACCTGTAGCAGTCACAGTGAACACATTAGTACTACCGTCAACAAATGTAGCAGCATGACACGCTAATAGATACGTGTTGGCTACATTAGTTAATGTTGCTGTCGGGACAGTTATATTACCTAAACTAGTATCATAAACGACAGCTTTTACTAATCTGAGATTTGAAATATACCCCGGGAAATATTCTAGATAGCTTGTTGCAGTTGGCGCACCGCCTATATATAATGCTCCAGCAGCAAAAACGGCACTATTATTAACAAGTAATCCAACTCTCGTGCCGTTGAACCATATAGCCCAGTTAGTTCCGTTCCTAGTTGCTGCGACATGATTCCATACTCCAATTGGAATATATAAATTAGGAACTATGAAGTTAATTCTAGCCGCAGTAGCATCGCAAAATTGGAATTGACTAGGAATAGTTGTATTAAGACTGGCTGATTGTATATGGAATTCAAATCCATTAATTACGTTGCTAACGGATAATAATCTTGCGCTATATTGGACTGGAGTAGCATAAGTTAGATTGCTTGTTAAGAAGAAGAAACATTCAAATGTGAAGTTTTCTGTAGTTAGTGAGTTAGCAGTAGTAGTTAAATATTGTGATGTACCGTTAAATATAGCACTATATCCCTGAGCACCGCTAGAACTTGTAGTTGTTATTGAAGGTATAACTGAGCTCGATACTGTAGGACTTCCTGTAATACCTATAGTCCATCCAACACCACTATTAGCAGTGCTGTTATCGACGATAGTAGCACTCTGCGCAGTTAATAAAACTGTTCCTGCGATATTAGTTAATGTTGCTGTTGGGACAGTAATTGTTGCTGACGCCGGGTCGTATACAGCCGTCCCCTTAACAATACGTATATTGCTCATATATCCGGAAAAATAGTTATCCGCTGACCAACTTATATGAACTGATGTTGTTCCGTAACTATTTGAATCTGCTACTGCGGCACCCACTGGTGTTCCGTTAATATATCCTCTAGCACTATTTGTCTTTCTAGTGAACGCTATATGATACCATGTATTTGTGGTCATGATAGGCAATGTGCCTAGTGAATAACTAGATACATTAGTTGGGCCACTTCTTAATGTCCCCGTTGTTCCATTACCATTAACATAAAAACTAAATCCGTTAGTTAGACTGCCTTCAACTAGTGACGCATTGCCACTAGTATACCATGAAGTAGTTTTGTAGAACCATCCTTCTATAGTAAAATCCCCTGGTAGCGCAAACGCAACATTTGAAGCTACGCTAATCTGTTGGCTAGTGCCATCAAATTGGATGCTATAAGTTGGAAGTGAGGTGATAACAGCAGAACCAGTATTGATCATAAGCAACCCTGAACCAGGAGCAGTCTGTATTAATAAACTACCTGTTCCTAGATATCCTTTGTCATATATCGTTTGAACACCAGTGACGTTATTTGGGAAATACCAAGTTTCTATAGTAAAATCACCTGACCCCATCTGTAGTAACGCATTATCAGCGATAGTTAAATATTGTGTTGAACCGTTAAATACTCCGCAATAGCCATATGCCATAGTAGTGACATTGGCTGTCTGTATACTAGCAGCGCCGAGAATGGGACTAAAAGCAGTTGACCAATAGCCTACAGGTTGGCTAAAAGGACTAAATGTTCCAGTTCCGTGATTTACATATCTTAGTACAGGATTATTATTGGGGCTAAGATCCTGTATGATACTGTTATTAACAGCACCTTGGGCGGATATCGTAGTAGTGGAGACTGTCTGTGATACACTCACAGTATAAGTTCCAAGTGATCCATAAGACCCACTACCCATAGCAGTTACATATGTGTTGGCTAATATATTTGTACCAACTAGTAAACTACCAGGGCCAAGCCAACCACTAGTAACAGAAGAAATATTTAGCGTAGTTCCTGATATAGATCCAGTAAACACCCCAGTAGTAACTGTAGTTGGAGGACCATCAGCATGGACTACCATGGCATTGTAATTGAAATTAGGTTCACTAGGATTAAAAGTTATATTAAAAGCAGCACTTACTGTCTGACTAGATGTTGCGGCTGTTACAGTAAAGTTATAGGTTGTCGATGTTGTTCCGGTGAAACTTGCTGTTCCAATGATAGCACCACTGCTAGCATTTAGACTTAATCCAGTTGGGAGAGTTCCGGTATATGAATAAGTTATGGTTCCGTTATTAGTAACGGCTGTAACACTAGTGCTAGGAAGTGCTGCGCCATTAGTATAAGTGCCGAGATTACCATTAGATGGCATGTATATGTTTGGCGGACCAACTGTTACTGTAGAATACGAAGTTGACGATACACTGCTTAATCCGGTGGATATTAAATTAGTTAGTGTTTGATTATTAAATGATTGATTATAATAACTTGCCACGATTGGAGTTGTTCTAATGGAACTTGCTAGATTAACCCGTAATGTAAGTCCACCTGTAAACACAGTTTTATATGTTAGTATTTGATATTGAGCAGCATTAATGTCCTGGAGACTTCTCTCAGTTAGTGATAGTCCTCTAATAGTCCTAACACTAACGATTTTTTCTGCTGATAAGTCAACTCCGCCTAAGTATGTTCCCATTATTCCCTCTTATATACTTACTTATCCAATTGGTAATGGCCCAGTTGGTGGTGTGAATGCCGGTGATGTTGTTGAAGTATACCTAGCATACTTAGTTATTCTTAAATCGTCTATATATCCATTAAACCCGCCTGAAGTGTTAGCACTACCTGCTATATCAGATCTACCAATAACAACATTGTATCCTGATATAGATGCTGCTGTTGATGCAGTTGCTGTCTGCTTTAGGAACCCTCCAACATATGCTCTCAAGTTAGTTCCATTACGACATATGGCTATATGATACCAAGTGTTGGCTACTATACCGTGTGCTATGCTGATTTCTGGGCTAGCAGTAGTTGTTAGATTAAAGTTTAATAATGTTGAACCTATAAACAGATCAGTTCCAGCAGCAGTAGCAGCAGCACCAGTTGCAAATATCCAATAAGCATCTGGATAGGTATTTGAAATTGGCATTGAAGTTAAGTATACCCAACATTCGATAGTAAAATCACTGCTAAAATATAGATAGTTAGTAGCAGGAATGATTAGATATGATGCTGGATCAGTTCGACTAAATCGTATAGAACCAGTTCCATATTTTACTACACCGGTGCTTATAGTTGGATTACCATAAGTTGTAAGGGCGTTCTTGGCAGTAGCATCATATATGCTGGCATTATCAAAATTCATTAGCATCAATGTAGTTGGTGTCGCAGTTACAGCACTAGTTGGCGGTGTGAAGTTATAGGTATATAATGCCTGTCCCTTAACATATCTAAAGTTAGATATGAATCCTTGGAAACCGTTATTATAATCGCTATAAAGATCCCAACGACGACCGATATAAGTTACTGTATCGTTAAATGCTGTGTGCCAAGTAGTATTAACAGTTCCATTTAATACACCATTTAAAAATAGCGAAGCAGTTGATATACCGTCATAAACAGCAGCAATGTGTGTCCATTTGAATAATTCTAGCATGGTGTTTGCTGGAGTCATTACCCATCCACTACCGGTATAGAATCCCATAGCTATATAACTTCCAGTGCTAGTTCCGGAGCCTAGATCAGTTGAAACACCATATGATGCGAAGCCAATAGTCATGCTAATATAGTTGCTACCTGTCCAGCCTTCTGTGAATAATGTGCTACCAGTTGGCATTATTATTGGATATACCCACATCTCTATAGTAAATGCTGTAGTATTAGCAGTTAAAGAGAATGGACCCTGCGATGCTATAGTCATATAACCACTGATAGCTCTATAATCAACAGTGCTGAGTAATGAATAACTATAGGTATTTGCAAACGGTATCAGTGAGTTAGTAGTATAAGTTGGTCCACCTAGGATATACTTAGTTATTGGACTATTATCGATAGGTGTGCTTGACTGTGCTGTTAGTAGAGCAGTGTAATTATTTGTAGTAGATGTTGTTAGTGCAGCCGAAGCAGGTGTAAAGTTTGTTGTATATATAGCAGCACCGTTATTGATCCTAACATTGCTAATATAACCATTGAAGAACCCGTAAGTATTGGCACTAGTGCTACTATGATTTCCACCCCAGTTTGGACTATAAATGATACTGCTAGCCTGTACATAGTTATTATAGTTTAATGGACCACCATATGTTCCACCAATAGTTACGCCCCTAATATTATTAGTATAGGGATTCATACCACCCTGTGTCCAAGTATTATTACCGTTTAGATATCCTTTATATACACCGTTATAGCGGACTACAGCAACATGATACCAAGTGTTAATACTAAATGTTCCGAGCAATCCAACACCGTTAATAGTTCCGCTGTTTCCAGCAGGAACAGAACTTCTTAGATATCCCCCGGGCTCACCACCAATGTCGTATCCGTCGTTGTTGCTGCTAGCACCAAAGTATATGGTATTGCCCCATAGCGTTATAGCCCAACTTGGCCAAGCGATGTTTTGCCCACCATTCTTGTTGATTAGTGTAGCTGACGTAGCAAGTGAACTACCATAGATTACATTGCTATTAAACCAGAGTTCGATAGTAAAGTCATCCTGTAATTCCAATGAGTTAGAACTAGCTGTTGTGATCGCTAGCATATTATTAACGCCATTGAAAACGTAACTATACGTGCTGCTGAATGGTGTGATGCTGTTTGTAGAAGTAACAAGTCCAGCACCAGCATTTGCTATATACCAGTTCATTATGCTATTATCAACAAATGTCGCTGTCTGTGCTGTTAATAGCATGGTGCTGTTTACAGAATTTGTTAGTGCAGTAGTTGCTGGTGTAAATGATGGAATGCCGTAAACTACAGAACCCTTAACGATTCTCATGTTTGATATATACCCGTAAAAATAATTATTGCCAGCACCAGAACCAATCCATACTTGTGTACCTTCAGTCCATGCTGCTGATGAGTTATATGCTCCAATTAATAACCCATTTATATAGATGCGATGTGTTATAGTATCGTATGTCCAAGCAGCATGATACCATGTTCCAAAGTTAAAATTATAAGGAATAGTTAGGGTATTAAGTGATATATACCAAATAAATGTATTAACAGCAGACCCAATCTGCATAAACCAGTTTGAAGTTGATATTAGAGTTTGGCTAACACCACTTGATGCTATTATATAGAACCAGCACTCAACAGTTAACGGAAATCCTGATAGAGAAAGTTGTGTGCCGTTATATTGTGTACTAATTAGCCAAGCATTATTAAAACTATAAGTAGATATGCTATAAGCACCTGAGAAAGGTACAACACTAGTAGTAGATAGGAATTGCGAAGGGCTTGTATCCATGAATAGATTTGATAGGCTATTATCTATAAAGTTATCACTCTGGCAAGTTAATAACACAGTCTGTCCTGCGGATATAGCAGCGATATTAGTTCCTGCACTCTGTGTCCTCTGTAATGGGGTAGTTGGTGGTGTAAAGTTTCCAGTATATATACCTAACCCGTTGACTATTCTATAGTTTGATAGATAACCATAGAAGCTAGTTGAAGTATTAACTACTGAATCACCTGATATTCCAATATATACAGGATTCATAGTTCCGCTTGCTATACCATTCCATTGCCCAACTGATGTAACTGTGGCTACACCATTCCTATACATCGTAAATGTGCTACCGATCCTAACAACAGCATAATGTATCCAAGTTTTATTTGTTGGATATGTGGTTTCTTGTAATATTGGAATACTACCTATAGTACCATAAGAATTATTAATGAATAAGCACACATATCCAGAATAACTAGAATGTTTACCCCACCATATACTATCTGTAGTCCATGATGTATAATTTGAGAATATTACTTGATGGGCATTGGCAGTAGCATTGTAGAAGTAGCACCAAGTTTCAATAGTAAAGTCTCTTGCTTCAAATTGTGTTAAACTGTTTTGTCCTGCATACAAGTAGTTATAGTTTCCAGAAGCACTAAAGTGGACTGAATATGTGTTAGCAAATGGTGTGAACTTAGATATCATAGGTCCACTGGCTTGATTAGTTATGAAATAATTGTTATTACTATTGTCAATTGGACTATAATCTTGTAGTGTCAATAGTTGTGTGTTGGGCACTGCTGTTAATGGAACTGTCGGAATAGTAACATATGCGGCAGCAACATCATATAGTGCGGAATCTTGACCATACACTATTCTAACATTAGATATCAATCCAGCGAAAGCATTGATGGTATTTAGACCACCTAATGTATTAGTAATACCAGTATAGTTATATGAATCTAAGAGAGCACCACTGATAGTTCTAACACCATTTAAGAACATTGTATTAAAGTTATTACCGTCTCTTACGACAGCAAGATGATACCAAGTATTCTGTAGCATTGTCGGAAAGTTGAAGTATAAGTTACCGACACCATAGCGACCGAGTGTGATCTGTGTCTGAGATACGAGATGCACGAACAAAGAAGCAGTGTTAGCAGCATTACAGCCGACTAATCCAACGTTAGTCCAAGCATTGCTCGTATTATAGAACCAAAGTTCAATAGTAAATGGATTCGTACCAAAAGCAAATCCTGGAGCCCATGTTATAGATGAATTGCTGTTAAATGACCAACTATATGTGTTAGCAAATGGTGTTATATTGCTCACGGGGATAGCACAGGCATAGCCATTGGCTGCTATACTTGGAGCATAACCTTCTGAAGCACTGATACCAAAGCCTTGAGTATTTCCTATCAAGAATATCGTATTAGGTATAGCAGTTAAGTTTGATGTTGGTGGACTAAACGCCTTAGTATAAAGGTTAGTGCTATTACCACTAACAACACGCACATTTGATATTAGGACACTCTGATAATTTCCAGGTCTACCACAACCGATATATAGATACTTTCCAACAGTGCTTGGATTTGCAGTGCTCCACCCACTTGCTTTGTTTACACCATTAATCCATATTGAATAGGTGTAAAGGAATCTAGTTATAGCGATATGATTCCAAGCATTGAAGTTGATAGCATTGTTTGCTGTAGTAAATGTTACAGTGTTATTGCCAATGAATGATAATGCTCCTGAAACGTTTCCAGTCAATCTCCATACGTAACCTCGTGCCCAAGATCCTGAGGAAATAATAGTTCCGTCGAAAGCATCAAAGAATCTTGGATACATCCAGAATTCAATAGTGCTACCTTGATAATAAAGATCAAAGTTAGAGTTTGGTGGTACTGATAGATATGAGTTAGCATTAGTTCCAAGGAAATCAAAACTATATGTGTTACTATATGGTATAACTGAATTTGTTATAGGTGCTGTAGCATTGCTCATTAATAACGGAACAGCATATGAACTGTTGTCTAGATAAGAACTAGTCTGTGCTAACAATAACAGTGTGTTATTAGTTCCAGATGTTGGTGGATTATAGAAACTGTTAGCGATATATGAAGGTATGTTGCTATTGCTGTTAATAGTAAACTGTGATAATTGCGGACCAAATGTTGCGGAATATAGAGCAAGACCTTGTGTTATCCTCAAGTTACTGATATACCCATTGAAATTCCTAGTGATAGCACCATCATTAAAATAGCCAATATATAGTGCGTTGTTTGGACTTCTAAAGGTATTGAATGCGAATGTAGCAGCCGATGCTATGCTAATACCATTACGCCATATGTTTATAGTAGAACCCTGTCTAGTTACGGCTATATGATACCAAGTGTTTAGGATTAACTGTCCAGCAGTTGCTGATATGTTATGTACCCAATAGCCAGTAGCATTACTTGAGAAGTAGATTGTGCTAGCATCTGGACTTATCCATAGGCTATATCCTGTCTGTGCTCCGTTAGTAGTTCCTACTATAGCACTACCAGTTCCTGTTGCTAATGCTGTTAGTGGAACAGTTGACGGAGTAAACGATCCAGTATACAATGCTCTACCGTTGATAATGCGTAGATTTGATATAAATCCGTTAGTATAATATGGAGTGCTTATAGCACCGATTGAAAATCCGTTCTGACCAAAACTATATGTGCTCGGTGTACCAGTAATAGTTGATACACCCTGTGTACCATTAATAAAGGCTAAGAAGTTGCCATTATAACGTACGACTGCTACATGATACCAAGTGCTTAATGATGGAGTCCATGGGATAGTTATCCTAACACTTAAGGCCCCGTGGTTACAAAATGTTAAAGTGCTAGCATTATAAGCAAAATACCATTTATCAGTTCCACTTGATCCGACAGCATCATTCTGAACTACGTTAGTAAATGTAGCAAGGGCATTAAAATATACCCAAGCCTCAACAGTAAAATCACTGTATCCGAACGCAAATGCAGGATTGGCTGCTACGTATAAACTCTGGTTAGTTCCGTTAAATGAATAGCTATAGGTTGGAGTTGTAAATGTTGAAGGATATAGTGTAGATAATCCAACATTGTTATTGTTAGTTATAGTAGAACGATATGGAGAGTTATCGTAAATTATCGGAGACTGTGCTGTCATTAATATAGCAGGTAGATCGAAATTATAAGAACTTAGATTTATCCAAGCTTCGATAGTAAAATCGTAAGTTAGCATATTAAATGAAGTAGTTGATGTAGCAGTTAGATAGTTAGTTCCGTTGAATTGATAACTGTAAGTTCCACTGAATGGTATGACAGTATTACCTGATAATACTGTATTAGCATTAGTGAGGGCAAATGTATTAATACTATTGTCAACTATTGCTGCTGATTGTGCTGTTAATAGTTGAACAGTTGAATTGCTTACACTAGTATTGCTTGTAGCAGGAGTAAATGACGGAGTTGGAACAGTATAAACCGCACTACCCTTAACAACACGTAGATTGCTAATATATCCGTTCCAGAATGATGTAGCAGGTGCGCCAGCCAATGCTCCAATCCAACAATAGCCATTGCTAAGGTTAAATGTCATACCTGTAGCAACAGCAACTGGTATACCGTTTTGGAATAGTGTTATAATAGTGCCACTACGTACTAGTGCTACATGTGCCCAAACATTTGATCCAAGCAATACAGTAGATGTATAGTTTACACTGTTTATATAGAAGTTTAAATATCCTGCTGGACTAAAATTAAGTGCTATAGCAGTAGAACTTCCTACGTTTGTAGTTCTTGTATCAAAGATACCGCTATATGATGCTTGACCTGTACCAGTTGATGAATATACCCAACATTCAATAGTGAAATCTCCAGGGAACTGGAACTGGGTGCCAGTCGTACCTGTTAGATATTGTGTAGTTCCGTTGAAATAATAACTGTATGTATTAGCAAATGGTATGATAGAATTTGATGTAGTAACAGCACTAGCACTATTAGTTAGGGTTGATGGGATATTAAATGGAAATGTTACTGTTGTTGTGTTAGTTGGAGTGACTGTTAGATTATTGTTTGAATTATCAACATATGAATTATTCTGTAATGTTAGTAATACAGTTTCAGTTCCAGATAATGCTTGTATATTTGTTCCACTAGATTGTGTTTTATTTAATGGACCGACTGGTGTAAAGTTGCCAGTGTATACTGGCGCACCATTTACAATTCTTAAGTTGCTGATATAACCTTGGGTATCATATCCTGTTAATGTATTATCCTTTGTTCCAATCCTAGGAGCAGTTGTTCCCGGTGAAATAGCACCAGTTCCGAAACTAGCATTGTTATAGTCTACAGCACCGTTAACATAAATGCGAAGCGAACTACCATATCTAACAACAGCAACATGTGTCCATGTGTTTAATGGTACAGTAGTAGTTCCTACATAGGATGAACCAGTATAGAAATTAACTTTCCATGCAGTGGAAAATCCTGTAACACCTAATGCGAAATTCCATACTGCCGGTGTTTGCCCACTAACTCTAGCGTCAACTATACCCCAAGATCCGTTTCCTGCTCCACCATCGTTATATACTGCGGTAGGATATACCCAACATTCTATACAGAAATCTGCTGTTAAATTCCATAAACTTGCTGAAGATGGTAAAGATAGATATGTTTTTGAAGTTGTTGGGAAAAACGTGCCATATGCTGTGCCTGTGATATAAGTTGGTTGTGGAATAGTAGTTCCGCTATTACCAGACACATCACCTATAACACCTAGATTTGCTGTTAATAATGTTGTATTAGTAATAGCTGACAACTGACTAGTTACTGGTAAGAATGGAATACTATTTGGAAGTAGATTATTACCAATTAATGGCACACCAGTTACTAAGCGTAAGTTATTGATATACCCTAGGAAATAATATGGATCAAATGTACTACCTACAAAGAACTTAGTGTTAGAGAATGTGCTAGTATCTGTTACTGTAGATTTTAATACACCGTTTAGGTAGCAATAGATCTGACCACTGTTCTTAACTAGTGCGATATGATTCCAAGTAAAAGTGCCATAGAAATTTGCTGCAACGTTTAATGTTACAGGACTGGCACTATTAGTTAGAGTAAACACATTTGATGAATTATCAATGAGTGTGGCAGATTGTAGAGTTAGTAAGCTAGAACCACCATAATAAGAAATAACAGGTGTTATGCTAGTAGGATTTGAAATAGTACTTGAGCCAGATGTATCAGTAGTTGCTGAAGCAGATTGCAATGCCAACATACTTACAGACCCACTACCTACACTAGTTGTTAAAGGACCACTTGGTGTAAAATTACTAGTATATAATGCTCCACCTTTTACAATACGGAGATTGGAAATATAACCATTCCATAACGTCTCCGCTGCAAATCCACCTACTGATGCATGAGCATTTATACCAATACGAAATCCACTGGCACTAGATGATATATTATCTGTATTTCCTGTTATTGGAGTTGCTGCTGATACTCCGTTAACAAATAACCGTATCGTTCCATTTTGACGAGTAGCAGCTAAATGCACCCAAGAACTTGTAGCACAAGAACTTGAACCAGTTATAGTGACCCCACCAATTACTAATGTAGTAAATACCGGTACACCATTACTTTCTAATCCAAGATACCAATATGCACCATTAGTTGCTAAAGGTCTTGTATCAACAATTGCTCTTCCATATGTATTAGTATATGAAGCAGTCCATAACCAAGTTTCGACTGTGAAATCGCCAGTCCCAAAGGAAAATGCAGCGGCTGCTCCAACAGTTAAATATTGATTGCTACCATTAAATACTCCATAATATGTAGATGATGTCATATATAGAATAGTTGATACTGTATTAGTAAGTGCTGTAGTTGGTGGAATAAATGTGGATATGTATAATGCAGCACCTTTAACAATTCTAACATTGCTCATATAACCATTAAAATATCGAACGCTTGTGCCGTCACTAAAATAACCAATATTTACAAGGTTGCTCGGTGAAGTAAAGTTATATGTGCTACCAGTAGTAATAGGAGTTCCTACACTTACACCATTTTTATAAAGACTTATTGTGGCACCATTTCTAACTAATGCCACGTGAGTCCATGTGTTCAACGAAGGACCATTGCCGGTACCGGCTATAATATTATCAGCCCAACCTCCAGATGCATTGGATATAAGTCTAAAAGTATTAATATCTTGGCCTAAGTTTAATGACCATCCAGATCCTGCGCCATTAGTTGTTCCAACTATAGAAGCACCAACAGATGTTCCACCATATGCGAATGGATAAACCCAAGCTTCAACAGTGAAATTTACTCCTGATCCAAACGCAAATTCAGTAGTAGAGGGTGCTGTGATGAACTGAGTGCTACCAGTAAATGACCAACTATAGGTATTAGCGAATGGTAAGATAGCGCCACTAGTAGTAAAGATATTATTAGCAGTTCCGCCAATCCTTAATACTACGTTAGTAGTAGATAGATAAACACCAAATCCTAATGTATCACTTGCGCTTGCTCTAGTATCAAATATACCAGGATTAGTTGAGTTATTAAATGATTGAGGATTTGACCAAAAATCTAAACTAAAATTGCTAGTGTTTATTGCTACAGGTAAGTTTCCTGTAAAGTTAGTATTGTTTGAAAATCCTGTGCTGATAGTTCCTGAACTAAATGGTATGATATTAGAAGAGAAACTATATCCACTAGCAGTTAACGGCTGTATATAAGAACTATTATCTATTAGTGTAGCAGATTGTAGTGTTAATAAACTAGTTCCACTAACAGCAGTTAATGGAGTAGTTGAAGGAGTAAAATTACTAGTATATAAAGCAGTTCCTTTAACTACACGCAGATTGCTTATATAGCCACTAAATGAATTAGTGATATTAGCAGGTGTCCCCCATGTAGTGACATAGTTAGATCCTATTGCTAACCCTCTAGCAGAACCAATAGTATACGGAGTTAATGCTAGATATTGATACCAAGTCTGTATACCATTTAAGAATCCACGATACTGATTTCCAGATTTCGTAATTGCTACATGATACCATACTCCGGAATTTATTAATCCTATAAGTCCTATGCTATTTTCACCACCGATATCGTATGATGCGTTAGTGCTACTAGCAGCAAAATATAATCCACCGTTGGATACATATAGTTCATAACTAGCATATGCGATGTTAGTGCCACCACCTCTGTTAAGTAGATGACCAGTTGTTGCTGTAGTACCGTCCGGGACATTCTGTCCGATAACATTAGAATTAAACCACATCTCGATAGTAAAATCACCAGTTAGGTCAAGTGCGTTTATTCCTAGTGCTGTGCCTGGTAGGAAGACATTACTATTGACTCCGTTAAACATAGTGCTATATGTGTTAGCAAATGGCATAGCACTGTTAGTTACAGTAAATCCGGTAGATTGTATCACTATGTTAGTAGCACTGTTATCAGTAACAGTTGATGATTGCGCAGTTAATACCTGGACACCGTTGAGATTAGTTGGATTAGTAAACGGTGTAGTTGGTATGGCAAAATTCTGTAGATAATATGCTTTCCTGTTCATAAATCGAACATTTGACATATAACCAGTTGTGAATAATGATAGGGTCTTATCAGCACCTATCACGATAGATGGAGTTGATCCAGTTCCAACGGCAGTAAACGCCACAGTTGATGTTGTGGTAGTCGTATCTTGTGTACCATTGATGAAGAATCTCATATAAGTACCAGATCGTGTCAATGCGACATGATACCATAATCCTGTTACAAGTGTTGTTGTAGTTGTTAATGTGACAGCAGCATTATTACCTTCAAACTTTAGGGCATTTGTAGCAGCAGACCAAGTAATCTGCCAAGCATTACCAAATGATATTAGCCCAGCGCCTGAAGTATGCGATGAATAGTTTACCCAAAATTCAATAGTAAAATCGTCTATTAAGTTATAGTTAGTGCTATAATTAACACTTGCAAGTTTTGTTCCTGTTAATACTGCACTATATGTATTAGCAAATGGTATACTACCGTTAGCTAATACTAAGCTTCCGCTTTCAACTACAGGATTTGCTGAGTTAGTTATGCTAAGGCCAGTTGCATCAGTGATAGTAGTAGCCTGGGCAGTTAATAACACAGTCTGACCTGAAGTGATAGCAGCAATATTAGTTCCAGCAGCACCTGCGCTCTGTGTCAATGGTAATGCTGATGTTGGTGGAGTAAAGTTACCTGTATATACAGCAACAGTTGTTATTCTAAGATTTGATAACGCACCAGGAAAGTATGTAGCAGCATTACCATTGCCTACGATTGGTCTATTTGTTCCTACTAGATAAGAATTAGTATCAGCATATGTAATTGAGTCAGCTATACCATTTATATAGAGTTTTGTAACAGCAGCACTTCGAACTAGTGCCACGTGTGCCCATGTATGTGTTGGGATAACGATGCCGCTTGTAATCCTATCAGCACTGCTTGTATAAAACCTAATCTGTCCGCTTGTATTCGAATAGATTGTTATATAAACGCCCTGTGTAGCACTTGGACGCCAGTCAAGTATTATTGGATTAGTAGACCAGTTCGTAACATAAAGCCAAAACTCGATAGTAAATGCTGCGTTAGTTCCAAAAGCCAGTGTCGCTGGATTTGAATAGTTGATAAATTGGTTACTTCCGTTGAAGAGATAGCTATAAGTGCCACTAAATGGTGCTATTCCATTATTCATAGAATATGAATTTGGGCTATTGTCGACAAAAGTAGATGACTGGGCTGTTAGCAGTTGGACACCACTACCGGCCAATGCGGGAGCAGAGCCTAAAGTAGCCGATGGGAGGGCAGCAACCGCTGGATAAATCGCTGAATTGAATGGATTAGTGGTGCTAAGAAAACTACTATTAACACGTAAGTTATAAAGATACCCACCCCATGCACTTCCGTTATTTTGTCCTATAGTAAGTTGAGTTGCTGCATTCCATTGGGGTGTTCCACTTATAATAGCCGAAGCAGAAATCACACCATTTATATATAAAAGTATGTTTAATCCAACTTTAACGAATGCTATATGGCTCCATGTGCCGATTGGGACACTAGTAGTAGTACTAAGTGTAACTTCAACACCGTTATAATACTTAAATCTTAGAACACCGCCACTAAAAAGACCAAAACTCCAATAGTTAGTGCCAGCAACTGGATCCATATTTCCAATTAATAATGGAGATTGAGCAGTAACAGCATATCCAGTTGGATTGATCCAACATTCTATGCTATAATACCTCGGCTGATACCAATTTATGATAGCATCATAACTTAAACTTGAACCTGTTCCGTAGTTTGGTAATACGAGATAATCGCCTGCTGTTCCGCTGAAGTAAGCACTAACGCCGCTATTATTATCTAGGGTAAAATACTTTGAAGGAGCAAATGCGCTAAATGGAAATGATTTTGGAGCACCAGTTGTTACGCTAATTGTAAAATTGTTTATGCTATTATCTAAAAATCTGTTATTCTGTAGCATTAACAGTGATACAGTTCCAGTTATGCTGGCTGCTACGTTAGCACCGCTTGTTCCTACAGTCGTACTTGTTAATGTTGCAGTTGCGGGAGTAAATGCTCCAGTATATAAAGCTTGATTCTTTATTACTCTTATATTGCTGATATAACCGTCAAAATAAGCACCCTGCCCAGTCTCACTCCCGATATATGTATTAGTACCGGTACCTACGTTTACTGTAAAAGCGACACTACCGACTTGTGTACCATTTATATAGAAGTACATTGTATTATTATATCTAACCCAAGCGACATGATACCAAGTATTGATAACCATGCCGTGATTAACTGTGCCGTATTGAACTTCATTGCTCTGTACGAATATTTTAGTATTACCGATTAAGCAAGAGAATCCGTCAGCCGTACTTGGACTACCGCATTCCATAACTACGAATTGATTGTTATAGTTAGCTGTCCAACTATCTCCTGCTACTGGCAAGCTATTCATAAAAATCCAAGCTTCGCAAGTGAAATCTGATGCACCTAAGAAGTTAAAAACGTTATTACCACTGATAATTAAGCCGTCACTGGCTGATCTATTAAAAAATCCACTCCAACCGTTAGTGTTAACAGTATTAAATGGTCCAAACGATCCCTGTGTTACGTTACCTCTGTTTACTGGAGTTGGATAGAACGGTAATGATGCGCTTGAACTATCTAGGAAGAATGTGTTAAGATTACGTGAATTATTTGAAGGTGATTCACCGTTTAATAATAATGTTACATAGTTAAAGTAAGGATCTCTAACACTTTCAGTTATAGTAAAACCTTGATTAGCATATGCTCCAGCGATGCTTTCTGTAGCAGTGATCGTAAATGAATATGTAGTGTTTACTGTTACTGTATTGTTTATAACACCACTGATCACACCAGTTGACGGACTTAGGCTTAGATTAGATGGTAATGTTCCAACAGTTACGGTATAACTTAAAGTGCCACCTGTATTAGTAGAAGCAGAAACATTAAAACTCACGACACTATTTGTTAGGAATGTTCCAAGATCGCCTGGATTTGTATTCCAAGTTACGAGTGGACCACCTACAGTTATTATACTATATCGACCAATAGTTATTCCTGAAGTTCCACTAACTACTGTATCAATTACTGTGCTAACACTTACATTTTTTAAAGTTGTATTATAATAAGTCTGAACACTAGGAACAGTCCTAACACTTGTTAGCCCACCTGTTAGATTGTCATACTTTACAACCCTATTATTAAATGTAATAGAAAGTGCCTGCACCTGTGTAACTGTTGAGTTTACATCTGGTGTATTTAATGAACTAGAAGGTAGACGCTTAACAGTTAATATACTTACGGTTTTATTAACAATTAGATCTATAGCCCCAAGATATGCCATACCGAATCCTTATATGTTACGATAGGACTACGCTAGCTATGATGTTGCTGTATCCACCGTCAGTTATACTTATCGCTACAGATAAGTCTGCTACCGTTGAAGTAGTAACAGTTGTAGTTAGATTTGATCCACCAAATGTCATTGATCCGCCATCAATTACTAACTTAACCTGTGTTGATATCCTTGCGCCACTCTGGTCATAGGCACTTACTGCTAGTGTACTGCTAATTGTTGATCCGGTATAATTATAAGTAGTCTGTGCCGGAGTTACTGACACAGTCACTGGAACAGAAAGTGTTATGATATGTATCTGTCCCTGTTGTGTTAGCCCTCTATCAACACCAAATATCCTACCAGTGCTATCTAAGCCAACTGCCCACATCTGATATGGTAGTGATCCTGTTAATGTCCAACCAGTTCCTGACGTAAAGGAATATGTATAGAAGAAGTTAGTTGTAATAACACCTAACAATGTCTTAGCAGTGTTTAACCAGATTATATTCTTTGGAGTAACTGGAATAGTAACGAAACTATGGTAAGTTAATGCTAGCGGGTTCGTGGGATTCATTGAGAATACAACAAAAGTCCTCATTAATGGATAAAGATCGTAAGCAACACCATTTCCATGTAACTGCATTAACATTAGATACCTTGTACCTGAAAACGTAAATGTCTCGTTAACAACAAAACGTTGGAAGCCGTAGTTTACAGTAACAGAACTGGCACTGATCGTATCAACACCCCATGTTGTTGCCTGTGTCCTAGCACCCCAACTTACTGCTACGTTGATATTTCTATTAATAACACCAGTAGCAATAGTCCATTGGAAGTAGAATGGATTATAGTTACCAACAGTATCAAAGAATGGCACATAGAATCCCTGTGTGCCTGATCCTAATAGTGGATCTTGGAATGTATTACTTGCTAGTTTAGGAAAATACGTTCCAAATGTAGCAGCTCTATTACCACCTAGTGAAAGAGTACCACCACCACTGCTTGCTGGAATAGCAGTAATAGTTGCCAATGTTGTTATTGTAGTAGCACTATCATTATATTTCCATATAGTCTGCTGATAATCACTATCATAGTTATTACCAAAGAATGTAGCATATCCGTCAGTTCCTACTCCGAGGAATTGTATTGTTTGGGCAGCAACGGCTACGCCAGTATAGTTACTTGCTGATAAATTTGCTGTTCCTAATGCTCCAGCATGTGCCCCGTTGCCCCTATATGGAATATAATAACCAGCACCATTGCTATTAGTCCATGGGCAAAAAACTAAATTCTTAGTATTAGGATTTATATAAACCGGAAATGTTGCACTATTACCGTTTGATGCCTGCGACCCGCCTAGGTTAGTCTGTGTTACTCCTGCTAACGTTGGCAATGTCTTAGTCATATCAGTGCTAGGATTTAGTTTATATTCAAAGTTAGTTGCAAACCCAACACTTCCTGGATACATCTGTGTATATGATAGCCAAACACTTGTATTGGTTCCGTCAGTGTAATATTTAGACCATGCAAATGGGCGTGTAGTGTCCATTGAAACAAATGGTGATGGATCTATAGTACACTGCCAGTCGTTTATTGCTACGCTGGTATGATTGACGTGGGTAGTATTTCCAGTTAAAACTAGTGTTCCACCCATATAATAGTTAGTGCCTGCATTATAACCAAAGTTAGTAATACCAGTACCACTAGTGTTGTGTTGTATCCATGTATCAAATTGGGGAGCAAACGTGGTCTTATTATGAGCATCGTGTTGAAAATAGATATAATTCGAAGTCGGTATCGGATCTTCAATCACTGCTGCTGTAGTAACAGCATATTTGTTAGTTTTTAATACGGCCACGTTTTCTTACCCCTTAGATTACTTGATCTTTAAACTCATTGAACCAATCGAATGCATCTTGAGAATCAGCGAAATTATCTCTGCTACCATCAGGTAAACACTTCCAAGGTTGGATCATAACTGGAATAAGCTTGTTCTCCCCGTTACTGTCCTTTTCTTCACTTATTTCACTAACAACAAGAGTTCCTAACTCATAACTAACATTGTAGTTCTTGGTTATCTCATTGCCATCGGCATCGGTCTTAAGTCTTTCTATAATAATCGAATCCATAACTTAAATTTCCTTTATACGTTAACTGATGTTATGATATTACTATTACCAGCACCAATTATAGCAATATTTACCGTAGTGTCTGCTGAAGTAGATGTAGTTACGGTTAGCGTAGTTACCTGAACACTGCTACTATTAACTAATACTAATGAAGTGCCTGATACAGTTAATGTGACTGAAACTGCTAATCTAACACCGTTCACATCATAAGCATTGACTGTTGCTGTGCTATTAATAGTTGAACCAGCATAGTTATAACTGCTTGCTGCTGTAACAACACTAACTGTTGCTGGAACTGATGGAGTGATTAGATGTACTCTCCCCATCTGGTTTGGACCAACATCTGTTGCCCAGATCCTGTTTAAGCTATCTCTACCAACAGCATTAAACTGATATGGAAGTGTGCTAGTCAATACCCACCCAGCTACACCAGTAGCATCAAATGTATAAACATAGAAAGCAGTATGAGTGAACACACCACATGTGGTCCTAGTATCATTTAACCAAACTATGTTCTTTGGTGTTAGTGGAATAATAACACTGCTATGATATACTAGTGTAGTTGGAGTTCCAGTAGTCATGCTATAAGTTATGAAAGTCCTTTGCTTTGGATCAGAATCATAACTGTTACCACCACCATGTAATTGGAATAGTGTTATATAACGTGTAGTAGTGGAAGATACTGTGTTAGTAAATGTCTCGTTATACCATAGACGCTGGGCACCATAACTTACAGAAACACCTGTAGTCATGTTCTGATCAACAGTCCAGTAAGTGGACATAGTATTAGAACCAGGATATGTTACGCTAGTTGTGTTGTTTCTAGTGAACGCATCAGTACTTACGTTCCATTGGACAAAGAATGGATGATACCTACCGTTGACGTCAAAATATGGTGTATAAAATCCCTGGTTACCAGCACTAGTTGGATCACTAAATGTGCTTGAACTATACTTACCAGCGTATCCACCAAATAAAGCAGCCCTGTTACCACCACCGTTAGTTCCAGTAGCAGTTGGGGTGGTGCTATTAGTGAATAATGTAGTGAATGTATTAAGGCTGTCGTTATACTTGTAGATGATCTGATCGTAATCAGTTGTAAAGTTATTCCTAATAAAGATCGCCCTAGTATCAATGCTGACCCCAATAAATTGTGTAGCATGGGTCATACCCTGAGAAGTAAAATCAACACCAGCATTAAAAGAAGCACTTGCTGAAAATATGTTATTTAACGCAAAAGCATAAGGACTTCCGGGGACGTTTCTAGTGCCTGAGTTAAGATAGGCTCCGCAATAAATTAAATTATTGCTAACTGGATTTCTATAAACTGCCCATATATTCCTATATAAGTTGGCTGTCTGTGTTAGTGATGTAGGACGTGATCCTACGGTATCAATTTCACCAGTTATATTATATCTATGTTCCCAGTAATATGTCTGATGAGAATAAAATTCGTTATATAGTGTGACAATCGTATTGTTACCAGTTGATGCATCGTATTCCCAACGATGATTCTTTGCTCTACGATTTGGATCCATTGATACAAAAGGAGTTAGATCTATATTACAACGCTGATCAGTTATTCCCACGAATTGATTCTGTACGTGTGTAATTTCACCAGTTAGGAACAATACTCCAGTCCAGTTTGTAGTTGTATCAGTACCAGTACCACCGATCGCTTGTGCGTTAACTGATGGATAACCAAAGTCAGTTAATGACTGGCCTGAAACAGAGTGTGATATCTTTGAATCAACTACAGCAGCCAACGTATTCTTAACAAACCCTTGTTCGTTAATATAAATTCTAGCACTAGATGGTCTTGGATCTTCATATACCGCGTGTATATATCTATTAGGTCTATTTGTTGTTATAATTGCCACTATTCGAACTCCTACGTATATTTAGTTCTATGAGCTTTGACTATACGAAAACTGGACATATAAATCGCTACCAGGCTGGCTACTACTACCAGTTTGTGTTACATCAACCGTGACATAATCACCAAATGCTAATCCTAGTCCACTAGTATAAGCTGTTGTGCTAGTAGCATTAGATAATATGGTAAGAGTTACTGCTGAAACACCGTTCTTCTTAATAACGATTATTATACTCTGATCTCCGCCAGTGACTACTCTTGGTAATATTGATGATATATTTAGATTGTACGGAGCATACCATCGTATAGTTCCTGTATATATCTGTAGTGTTCCGGATTGATATAGATTTATACTTCCTGGAATTGATGCCCAGCGTCTTGCACCGTCAGTATTGCTTAATAAAACCGCGTTATTAGCTGATGGCAATCCAAGATCGGGTTCTGCTTGGCTAACATCTAGATAGTCATATCTATCAGCGGTTAACTGAGTACCTGTCTTTTTCTTTATCTTGCCACTTAATAACCTAGATTTAGACATTACTTGTTTCCAATATACTCATTACTAATGTGATAGTAGTGTTAGCACTTGCTACGGCCTTAACACTAGCACCTGCTTCAATAACTAATTTACCAGTAACAACTGAAGCAGCATCGTTTTTTGGAACGGTAAATGCATTTAATAGGATATAGTCTGTGCTACTTTTAGTGAGTGTAAAGGTCACAGTAGCATCATTAGCACCATAATTACTTGCTTGGGCACCTAGCACGATCGCAGTATACCCTGTTGGTGCTGTATAGACGATTTGATTACTTGTAGTAAGTTGTAATGCTTGTGTTTTAAACGTATTGAGTGGTAACGTTGACGTTGCCATTTTATATATCTCCTCCGCCGCCAATGGCTAGAATGTATGGGGTCATAACAGCAAACAAGCTCTTATTAAAGGTTCTACCAGTAATAGTACCAGTACTTCTGTTAATAACTAGATCGTCACCAATGTTAAAGTCACCTCTTTGGTTAGTTCCTGTCCAGTATACTTTACCTTGATTTGTTGTTACTGCTTGCTTAGTTGAATCAGCTACTCCGCCTAACGCAGGTAATGCTGTATTAACGTTAGTTCCCGAACCGACCCATTCAAATGTATGACCAGAAGCAGTTATTACGCTAAACTGATAGAATCTAGCATTAGCATTATTTGAGACAGTAGTGCTAGGATAAAATCCGTCCAATACGACTGTGCTAGTATATCCATTTTGTAACAAATTAGTGACTATACCAAATAAATTAGTTACATTTGTTGCTTGGGCAAGATTTGATGATGGATAGCTTACGTTTTGAACGACAGTGTTATTTAATGGGCTAATTGATATATTGTTTACACAATTAGCGGCAACAGTTCCTATATAGGTATAAGTAGCAATAGTGGCTGCTAGTTCAGTGCTATCTATCTGTAATGCCCCTGTGACAGATGAATAATATCCATCACCGGCATTGGCAGTCTGACTATTTCCACTATATTGTATGTCATATATTATAGCATCAACGATATAACCAATATCTCTACGGCAAGTTGTCTGATTATATGATAGACTAGGATAATATTGGGTAATAAATGCTATTCCTTCTTCTATCAAGAAGTTTTTATTATATTTTAATATATTAGAAGCATATGTTAGCATAATATCAACGCTTACTGGAGGAGTGTATGACAATGGATTAGGTGCTGCTGCTACTCCATTATTAACTATATCATAAATGATACTAAAATAAGCAGAGACTAAGTTATAAGCATTAGTTCCAGAAGTTAATAAAGACAAGCAATCATTTACAGCAATAGTTATTGACGCTAACATATATGATTTTTGGGCTGCGATATTAACAGATGAGTCAGTATTGAGGTATTGTATAGCAGCGTATGTTGATCTATAGTTACTATTAAAGATAGTATCATCAACTACAGCATTTACGAAAGAATATATATTCTTTGTCCAACGGAATTCATTAAACTGGAAACTTGGATATGTTTGATTTAAGTAATCAGTAACATCTGCTCCAATCTTACCGATAGCAGCAAGTATTGTTGCTCTGGCGGTTAATAGAGAACTATCTTGATAAGTTGTAGTCGGATATACTATAACTGTATTTCCACTACTTAGTGCTGTTGATGTTAATACGGTATAGTATGTATTGTCACCATCAAAAAGCACAGCATCACCGACATTAGGTTGTTGAATAAGATTATCTATGGTAAATGTACTTCCGATAGTATCGCCAACAACTACCCCACTATATACTACAGAACTTACTCCGTCAGCATACAGGGCATAATTTCCAAAGCTTGAATTGCTGTTAGTGATAGAACAAGACCCTCCACTAACCGCATAAAATCCCTTATCACAGCAGATAGTAAACACAGAAACTAACTGTGCGTATCCTTTATTTAGGAGATAAACACCAATACCACCTTGATTAAATTGTGTAAACGCATCAGCAACCATGGATTTTAACCCGCTCGCCGCAGATCCGTCAACCCTCATACCAATACCTGTAGTAGTCATACTTGTACAATTTTGTACATATGGACTTGTATAGATAACACCTGCCGATCCATTAGGATTAAACGCAACAGCAGCGGCAGGGGAAACATGATCTTTAAATGTCATATTTGACAAATAACATCCGTTGTTTACATAAAATAGATCAGATGATTTATTAAGTGGACGGACTGTTACTGTCCTCAAACTATCACCAACTATAGAAACATTTCTAGGAACTGTTATGGGATTATTTTCTGTATAATCTCCGCTTTTAACAAATATTGTTGTTCCTGCTGTAGCAACTGAGAGTGCGCTACTAATGGTTGCTTTAGCATAGTTAAGTGCTGTTCCATCGTTTTGATCATTACCGTTTTCGCTAACGTATAGAACGTTAGGCACAGACATGTTACCTATACTACCAGTATAACCAACAGATCCGGTATATCCAGCACCTCTACTACCTGTATATCCTAATGGACCAATTGATCCAGTATATCCGATAGGAGATCTAGCACTTATTATCTGTTGGAAACTTACGGTCATCTTAATCCTCTGCTAACTTTATTTACCTTAAAATGCTTCAGGTTGTAACTTGGATTTCACTCCATGATGTGCTCTCTTCGTTCCAGACATAAAATTTATCATCATCCGGCATCGGAGTTGGAGGATCCCATCGAGCAGTTTCATTATTTAATATCCAACTATCATAAATACTTGGCGGAACGAAAGCATCTATATCTGCATAGTAAGTAAATCCAATACCTGCATAGTTTTTCCTAAAGTTATTATTATAGCTAGTTTGCACCCATTCACCACCAAGTAATCCCTTACAGAATGCGATGCCTACAGATTCGTCTTCCTTACCTTCACTATTTAAACAATCGGTGTTATTGACAACGATAACTCTTAAAACTTTATTATTTCCATCAATTTCAGCAAAGTGTGCCATTTTGTTATCCTTTTTCTATATTTATAATCAGTTAATATTACTTTTAACCTTCTTTTTTATTTAGAATGTTATGCTACCAGTTACAACGGTTGCAGAATTATTATTTCCAATCCAAGCATAATAATTATAACCATTTTTATTTGTTACAGTTGGACTTCCTGTTGTTGAAGAAACAGTTATTGCTGGATTTAATCGGACTATTACCATACCACCACCACCACCGCCACCGATTCCTAGGTTCCAATCGTTTGGTGCCCCACCACCACCATATGTTCCATTTCCTGCTGGAAATAAGCCGCCTCCTGTTAATCCACTAGTTCCACTAGTTCCACCGCCGCCGGTAGTAGTAGCACCAGCACCACCGCCGCCCCAGTATATAGTTCCACCGTAGAGTTCATTATATAATATAGATTGTATCCCTATTCCGCCATTTCTGGTGCTAGCAGCAGCACCTGCGCCACCACCACCACCTGCACTACCACCGCCAGCATTGCCTCCTCCTGCTGCTGTGCTACCAACAACTCCTGATGCTCCAGCAGCACCGTATGCTCCAGCATATCCTCCACTAACATAAAAAGTTCCAAATTGGCTATATCCACCAGCACTGCCTAATCTTCCAGCAGCAAGATCTCCGTTGATTCCTGGCCCACCGTTACCGGCTTGTATTGTATACGTTTGTCCAGTGTTAATTGAAAAAACTTGTTCTAATATTGCTCCACCACCGCCAGCGGCAGCAGTGGCATTGCCACCATTACCGGCAGCACTAGCCCCGCCTGCGGCTATCACAAACATGTTTACAACTGCTGGTCCGCTTTGTCTTCCTGTGCCGGCTAATACATGACGAACTACCATTAAGTCATTACTCCTCCAGTAATAACAAAAGTATTAGAAGCAACACATAGTATTGTTGCTAAGCCATATCCAGATAATGATCTATTACCGGTAGTTGCAGATACCCAATACATAGTTACGCTTGCACCTTGTGTAATAGTTTGAGCACTAGCACTATTATTGAATATAGTAACATTTTGTCCTGCTGCGAATACACCTGACGGAACAGTAATACCACCACTTGAAATGGTAATTAAATATCCATCATCAGCTGATTGTAAAGTATAAGCACTAGTTTTTGCTGAAACTAGGAATGTAGAACTAGCCGCGCCAGCACTACCTACATATCCCACCGATCCAGTGTATCCAACACCTTGTGATCCGGTATATCCGACTGTAGAACTTGTTGCTTGCCATGCCCTACCATTCCACTGCCAGGTTCTTTGTCCTGCTGTAAATAATGTTCCGTTTGCTGGTGAATCTGGGAAATTAATTGCCATTGATCATTCTCTTTTGTTGTATTTATTTAGAAAGTAATGCTACCTGATCCGGTCCAGGTGTAAATTTTATATCCACCACTATTGAGAAATGTTGCTCCTGATACAGTTGTAGGATTTGGATTAGTATTAGCATATCGGATTATCACGATACCGGATCCCCCTGCTGCACCGGTTCCTGTGCCATACCCGCCACCACCACCGCCACCACCGGTGTTATCTGTTCCAACTGTACCACTAGTATTGCCATTGACGCTACCACCGCGCCCACCACCACCGCGCCCACCGCTTGCTCCGCTACCAGTATAAGATCCACCACCTCCACCACCTGAGAAGTAACCTTTTCCACTTGTTGGACTTGTGCTATTACTAGCATCTGTTCCCCAAGCATCAAATGCAGTTATTAATGCACCCGCGCCTGCTCCACCGCCGTTGCCACCGCCAGTGCCACCACCACTGCCAGCACCACCACCACCACCACCACCGCTACTGCCACCAGCGCCGCCAGAGTTGCCTTGGCTGCCAGCACCTCCTGCTGATCCGTTGGTATGCCCTGTTCCACCACCTGATCCACCACCAGCACCTGCAACTCCCTTAGTGCCGCCACGACCACCGCCTATTGCGGTAATATCACCAAACGACGAATTGGTACCATTTCCAGCTGGAGTTGAATAACCACCAGGACCTGATCCACCACCACCTGCAACGACGTTATATACGGTTCCGAATGATATTTCAGTTGTTCCGGAAACAAATCCACCACCACCACCTCCACCAGCAGCATCATGGCCACCACCACCACCGCCACCAATGATTAGATAATCTATGAAGATAGTGTAAGGAGTTCGAATGTCACCAAGTGATCCAAATCCTTTTAATGATCCTGTCCCAAAAGAAGCCATACGTGGCATATTAAATCACCTTATTTAAATTGTGCCTGTGAAGCAAATACTGAGTATGTAGGAGCAGATGATGTCTTTATAATGCTATAAGAATATGAATCTACACTATTAGCATGACCACTAACCGGAGGTCCACTATTACCTAACCAATATGTAGTTACTCCAGTAGTTATTCCGTCGATTTGAACAGAAGTATTATAATATGGTGTAGATCCTAATAGGACTAGCACATTTAATGATATTGATTGACCTACTGACAACACACTATTTAGACTTGTTCCGGAAGAATGAGCAACATTTAATATCCAATTAGCAGTAGCAGCAACATTATAAAATATAATACTTTGTGATGAGATATAGAAATTAACTGTTGACGGAATAGCACTAGCAACAACTGTTGTTGTTTCTAACATATTGTAGAATATAGCAGCCGGAACAGTTGGACTTCCTGTAAAGGTAAATGTAACGGCTGTATTAAATGACCCACTATATCCAATAGGGCCTTGTGATCCAGTATACCCAGTTGGATCACCTTGAGAACCAGTATATCCAACTATAGTGCTTGCTGATCCAGTATAACCTACTGATCCAGTATAACCTATAACTGTGCTTGCTGATCCAGTAAACCCTGCACCTTGACTACCAGTATATCCTCTATATGTGGCAAGTCCAGATGAACCAGTAAATCCAGTATCACCTTTTGAACCTGTAAAGCCGCCTGCAGGACCTTGTGCTCCTTGAGATCCAGTATAACCTACGAAGCCACTAGCAGCCATTTCAACCCATTGTGTGCTAGTTCCATCGTTAGTCCACATAAAGTTAACACCAATAGTAGTATCCATCCACCAATCACCGACTACTGGACTTGCCGGTGGATTATCACTATATGTAAATGAACTTCTTCCTATAGACCCGGTATATCCTAATGATCCACTATAACCTATAACAGTGCTTGCTGATCCAGCATATCCAATTGATCCAGTATATCCAACACCTTGAGATCCAGTGTATCCAACTGAACCTACATATCCTGTTGATCCTGAATAGCCCTTAGATCCAGTAAATCCGGCACCTTGCGATCCTGTATATCCAAGTGATCCAACATAACCAATGTCACCTTGTGATCCTGTATACCCTGCTGATCCAGTATAACCGGCACCTGCTGATCCAGTAAATCCTCTAGATCCAGCATAGCCAAGAGCAGCATATGCACCACTTGACCCAGTAAATCCAGTAGCACCCTGTGCGCCTGTTGTGCTAGTTAATTGCCATTGTGTTCCATCATAAATTACTTCAACAGTAGTCTGGCCAATGTCAACGGATACATCTTGTGTGTAACCTTCAATATTTTTACCATTCCTGGCTATGATTAAAGGGTTAACATAGAAGTTACCACCGTCAGTAATCTGTATATAATCACCTGAGGCTGGAGCCGCTGGTAGTGTTATAGTAAAAGTTCCACTAGTAGTATTGGCTACGATGCGATCTAATGCGACAGCAGTATAGTTTGCTGTCTTTATAGTCCATGGACTTAGGCTCGCGCCCTGTGAACCAACATATCCTGTGCCTGATGATCCAGTATATCCCATTCCAGCATATGTTCCAGCGGGACCTTGAGCACCTGTAGTGCTAGTAGCCTGCCATTGTGTTCCGTCATATATGAGTTCTATAGTAGTCTGACCGAGATCGACTGCTACATCCTGTGCGTATCCTTCGATACTCTTACCATTTCGACCAATGATTAAGTTATTTACGCTCCAATTTCCACCATCAGTTATCTGTATATAGTTTCCAACCTGCGGATTGACTGGTAAAGTTAGTGTAAAACTACCCGCAGTCGTATCTGCGATAATCCTATCACCGTTATTGACCGTATAATTGGCGGTTTTCTTAGTCCAAGGGCTTAATCCAGCACCACTACCAACTGATCCCCATACTAGATCGTAATCTGAACCGGAATTCTTTACTATGACCTGTCCAGATATACCTCCTGTTGGTATTCCTTGGCCAAGTGACCCAGTATAACCTATACTTCCTGTAAAACCAGTAAGACCGAGATCACCTCTTGAACCAGCATATCCTGGAACCGTGCTAGCAGAACCAGTATAACCAGACGAACCAGCATATCCTTGTGGTCCAATATCACCTCTTGATCCAGTAAAACCGCCTGATGGACCTTGCGAACCAGTAAAACCTACAGTAGTGCTGATCGCTCTCCAAAAAACACCAGTCCACTGCCAAGTGCGATTATCGACAGTATACGTATCGTATTGTATTGGTGAACTTGGAAAATTAATTGACATTCATTATAACTCCGTAGTGAATTGTATTCCACTAGTATTTGTAATATTAGTTAGATAGGTTACTTGACCTTGTGCGCCAGGCGCCGCCGATGAAGTAAATTGAAGTAGATAAAAATTTTGACTTGTAACAGCATTTAAAACCAAAGTGCTTAACGCTGTATACGTTCCAGCGCCCATATTATATGTTACATAATTTCCAACAGTTGTTTCTAAAACTATTGTAGGTACAATTCTCATAGTTTGCGGGAAATTTCCATGGAAAAACCCACTATTAGTTCCAGCCCAGCCACCTCCTGATAAAAATTGGTTTGTTGAAGTGGAAAATAGTTTATACAAGTATCTCTGACACAAAGAAAATTCATAATTATATAGTCTACGTTCAAATGGTGTAGCGACGTTTCCTGATTCAAACTGTACGCCAGTTAGATAAAAAACAGCACCTTGGGTGTTCATAAAGTTAGCAGTTCCTGAGGGTTGTCCGCAGAATCCATTATTCCATGCGTTTTGGCTTAGATTACCTGTAAGTGCTGATCCGTATCCTAGACCAAACTGTATTTCCATACCAATACCCGTAGTAGTATTAAATGTTCCACTGCTTATAGGACCATTGATCGTTATAGTTTTCTTTTCCCAAGTGTTTTGAGCATTAATAGTATAACTTGTAGGATAACAGATAGTCTCACCACCGTCACGGATAGTTAACCCATAAGCACCAGTCACGCTTGAATAAACCCAGAAAGATAGTGTAGCGGGCTGTGCTGATGCTGTACCCCATGCTAGATCTGAACTATTGAATCCTTCTATCCTCTGTTGTAAGAAGAAATAATCGTTAGTAGTTATAGTATAGGCAGTTGATACAAGGACTTTTAGTGAATGTGTAAAACCGTTTAGAATATTGTTAGGTGTAGTTACCTGTTGATATTGTAACTTGTTAGCCTGTGTATAACCACCTCTCCAACGATCAACTAGATATGCACCGTCTGCTAACAGTGTTATAACACTACTATTATATCTCTGATCAACCCTCATATCGCCATTGATAATTTTATTCCTTGAACCTAGACTATTTCCTGTGCTAATTTGTGTATTATCTAGGAAAGAAATAGTGTTAGTTGTGATAGACTGACCATTAATAAATCCTGATCCAGTATATCCAAGTGATCCACTATAACCAGCACCTGCTGAACCAGTATATCCTACGATAGTGCTTGCTGATCCAGTATATCCCTTATCACCTTGTGATCCAGTATATCCACCTGCTGGTCCGGCTGATCCAGTATAGCCAGTAACGCCTTGTGATTTCCAAGTAGTTCCGTTGAATACCCAAGCGCGATCATTAAATGAATAACTATCACCTGTACTTGGGTTAACTGGAAAATTAAGATCTGCCATTTGTTTTTCTCTTCTCTATATTTATTGCCGTAAAATGTTAATTATTTCTTAAATTGGGGTTAGTGATCCAGTTCCTGTAAATGTGTGGATTACATTTAGACCAGAACTAGTAATTGTTCCACCTGTGTATCTCGCAGGACTGGTATATGACAATATGACAACGCCGGACCCTCCCTGACCACCAATTCCAGCAGTAGTATGACCACCACCGCCACCACCACCACCACCGCCAGTATTGGCTGTTCCAGGCGATCCATTATCACTTTGCACACCGGGTCTATATAATCCACCACTACCACCACCACCACTACCACCGGCAGTGACAACGCCACCACCACCACCACCACCACCGTAGTATGTCGATACTCCACTAATTGCGCTAATGATTCCAATACCACCACCAGCAGGACTGCTTGGACCAGCATTTCCGCCAGCAG
>Ga0114975_10000378_pt1 | contig 33460 bp, 25 predicted proteins | sample S_130626_EF_Meta_FD_87031 | JGI IMG/M metagenome (GOLD analysis project Ga0114975, IMG submission 87031) | Freshwater microbial communities from Lake Simoncouche, Canada to study carbon cycling - S_130626_EF_MetaG | ecosystem: Environmental > Aquatic > Freshwater > Lake | place: Lake...
CACTTAACATTTGTCCAAAATTCTCACCACCATTATTACCATTTGGCTCTGTAGGAAATCCATAGCTGTTACAACAACCATTCCAATTAGCATATTGACCAGTAGCTGTTACAGGGGAAGTAGGACTGGTATTTCCACTAGAAAACAAAGTACCTTTTTCTGGCCCTGTAACCCAATGCCAAAAACCTTCAGACCCAGTACTTGAAGTACCAGTAGATGATCCTTGTTGGCTATATTTTATATATCCAGCCGCCGTATCTATATATCTATAATCATCAGAAGCACCTAACCACGATACCGAGTAGGAAGCTACCAAACTATTTTCAGCAGCAGAAGTAATAGTTACCATATATGCCTGACGCCCAAAATAAGAAGTAATTTTTGCATTGTTGTAACCAGTAATCCAAGAAGTAGCATTTGCTGATTTTTCGTAAAAATGCCCATTAATAAGGTTATATAGTTTAGGGCCTACAATAAAACTTATCTGCCTTTGCTCTGGATAACAAGTTGCATTTGCAGTAGTAATCGTAACCCTTCTCAATAAATCTTGCCAAGTAGCTGCATCTGCAATACCTGCAAACTGCAATGCTTTGTAAGTGGTATAAAAACCACCGTTTAAAACAGTAATACCACTTGGTAGGCTACCAGTATAGCTAAGTACATCACCACTTGTATAGCTACCCGTAATTTGCACAGTAAACCCAGAAATTGTACCATCAGATGTAATTATTAAATCTGGATCTACTACTGTAGCTGTAGCTTTAGAAACCGTATTGATACTACTAGTACCATTTAAGGAAACTGTTGAAGCTGTTTGCGACATTGCATTTGTACCAATGCAAAACAAGGCAATCACTAGCAATTTTTTAGCAAACCACGTAGGATTAATACTATTGGGTAATTTAAGATTCATATTTCTAATTTAAATTATACTTTTTTATTTAAAAAGCAGCGGTTGTTTTGTGTTAATGATTAAAAGCCAAAATATTCCGATTCTATGCAAAAATGTCTTTATTCGAGCACTAAAAAACTCCCTTAATAAAGGGGGGTGCTGTTTTAACCCCCTATTTCCTACATAATTTAGTCTATTTATTCAACAACTATAGTTCTTACAATCAAGGCAAACCCTAATATGCAATAACAATAGATGGTCAAAAAATACATCAACAAACACTTGCTAATTTGTTAACTTTTGTCTGAATAGGGGGTCTGGTATAATTATTTCCTAACCTTCAGTTAGATGATGTTGCTTTCGAACTTCGAAAATGAAGAAATAGTATAACTGCTTTACAACGTAAAAAAAAATTATATATTTTATACATTATTGTGCGAATTAAACAAACGACTTTTATTATTCAGTAATCAACTTTAACTAATACTATTTTTTTATTCAGAAGTCAAAAAGTGGCGTGCAAAAGGTGTTTATTAATCTATATATAGGTTTGCAGAAAGTTTAAAATAATTAACTTTTATCTCTCTGTCATTTTAGCATATTACATTATAGCTTTATAGAACCTTGGTTAAAGGATTGTCGAACCTATGTCGAACATACATTATGTCAGTAGCATTTTATTTTTTCTTCAATTATAGGATAGAACAAAAAGAAAACTGTGTTATTCATTTGTTCCAAAATGGTTCGGTAAGAAAATAATCAAGTTCGGCATTTTACATTGTATATCATCTTGTGGATGTATGTCAATTCAACCAAAAGCTGCTCCATAAAAGTCTATTACAAAAATGTGAATTGGGTTGCTTTTGTTGTAAAGTCAATAAGCTATTCCCCATTGCCAGCACTTTATGTATATGGGAATTTGTTGGTAAGGTTTTTTTGAAATATTTATGTTACTAGCATACCTCACCTAACTGTTTAAATCATCAATTGGCCAAGGTCTTTGTCTAAAGCCAAATGTTACCATTTGATTTCAACTCTAACAGGAATATTTTTTGTAGTTAATGCAATTGAAAGTATCTCATTTTCCCAAACAAAATCTTTTATTGGCTTGCCATTTACAACAACAGTTTTGGGACTTACTCCCAATGTTGGAATTGTTAAACTTATATTTCTTTCCGATGGCTTGCCTTTATAGTTTCCATTATTGTTTTGAATGTTAATTGTAAGTCCTTTACTTGTTTTCCCTGTTGACGAAAACTTAATTAGTTCGTATTGGTTTAATGCCAATGCATTTTTAGTTTCTCCATCATCATCATACATATCATAATTAGATTTTGATGCAGATGGAATATAAATCACTTTAAGTTTTTTTCTGTTAATTTCAGTTGTGTTTTCTCCAGTAGAAAAATACTGAGGAATGAAACTTCCTTCTTTATAAAACAGTGGTTTTTTATATTCAGCCACATCAACATCAATAAATGATTTGCCAGCTTTATTTTTATTGGTTTCAGCTTCATACCAATTGCCTTCTGGCAAATAGACTTTTTGCACAGTTGCTCCTCTTTTTGTTACAGGTGCAACTAAAATATTATCGCCAAATAGATATTCATTTTCTGTTTTAATGGCATTGGTATCAGTTGCATAATTATATAACAAAGGCTTCACCAAAGGTTCTGCAAATTTTGTTTGTCTGTAAGCAAGTGTATAGATGTATGGCAACATTTTATAACGTTCTAAAACAACTTGCTTGGCAAGAGATTTAAAAGGCTCTTCCATTAAAGCTGCTTCGCTAGGAAAGCTAGCTGCTTTAGGATCTACTTCAAACAAAGCTGTTCCGTGAGGTCTAAAAATTGGCGTATAAGCAGCAAACTGCAACCAACGAACGTATAACTCTCCTTCATCATCACTACCAGCAAAACCTCCTGCATCTGCATGTATATAAGGAACGCCACACATACTCATTCCTAACATTACAGGTAGTTGTGCTTGCAAGCCACTCCAGTTTCTACCAACATCTCCACTCCAAGGAAAAATACTGTAACGCTGGCTGCCAGCAAATCCACTTCTATTTAAGTGAAACAATCTTTGATTAGGATATTCTTTTGCATAATTATCAAACAACATTTTATTCCAATAGTGTCCATAAATATTATGCACTTCGTTTGCAAGCACCATTTTATCTATGCCTAAATCTTTTAAATTATGAAACATATTTTCAGGATGACGTTCTGGTTCGCCCAAATCTGTCCACCAAGCTGTTACTCCATTTTTAATTTGCTTTTTGTAATGATAATTCCAAATCCATTGACTTGCATCTTTTCTAAAAACATCAATTAACCCACCTTTGCCAAAATAAAAATCTTGCAACACAAAAGCGTTATTATTAATATCTTTTGCTTGATATTCTAAAGACTCGCTATATGCCTTTGTATATTCTATAATAAATGGTTCGGTAATGAGTGTTGTATTGATATTTTGCTTTTTAAAATCACCTATCATCTTATTAGGATTTGGCCATTTTTCTTTATTCACCCAATCTAAATTTCCAAGGGTTCCTTTAATGCTATCACCAAACCAAAACAAATCAAAAATGATAGCATCTATAGGAATTTTCTCATCCTTCATTTTTGTTGCAATGCTTGTAGCTTGTTCTTGACTTGTGTATCCAAATCTGCTCATTAAATTTCCTAATGCCCAACGTGGAGGTAATGGTTGTGTGCCAGTTAATTTATGATAAGATGACAAAATTTCTTGATACGTTTTTCCAAAGATGATGAATGCATTTATTTCGCCTGATTCAAACAAAACTTCAAAATTATTTCTATCAGTATTTCCAATATCTGCAATTCCTTTAGACCCATTATCATAAAAAATTCCATAACCTTTATTGCTGATGAAAAAAGGAATAGAATAGTTTAAATTTTCTGCACCAACGCCATAAGCATAATTAGGCTGATTATATAAATTGAATTTATATCCCTTTCTATTCATTGGCAATGCACGTTCTCCACCTCCAAAAATCATTTCTCCTTTTTGAAAATGATAACCCAAACCTCTACTACCATCTTCTGAAAATATTGGATACAAACTAAATGCACCATTATTTATAGTTAATGAAGCATCTTCATTAATTTTATATATGGGAACTAAATTAGCTTGAGGTTTTGCAATAACTGCATTGGTCACATTAAAATCTTTATTATACTCAAAAGGATGATAAATAACTTTTATAATATTTGATGAATAAGAAAGAACTTCCCAATTAGCATTTCGTTGAGAAAACGCTTTAGAAAATGTTATTAAAATTAGCAATAAACCAACTGATAGTTTAGTAATAAACTTCTTCATAATGATGAGATTTGCAAATGAATAACAAATATGAAAATAAAGCAGCAGAAAAAAGAATAATAGAGTAGGATATTTAATTTTAAGGAGAAATAAATTTATTTCATCATACAACCAATTTAAAAGAAAAATCAATGAAGAAAAAATATTTTCTTCTTATTGTTTGCTGTTCCTTTGTGACATCAAGCTTTAAAACACAAGTTAATAACGTATGGCACTTGGTCAATCACTGCAACAAAAACTTCTGCAAAGATTATCACCACAACAAATTCAGTTAATGAAGTTGTTGCAGGTTCCCACCGCTAATTTAGAGGAAAGAATTAAAGAAGAATTAGAAGACAATCCAGCATTGGAGCTAAGTGATGAAGACAATGCTGATGATTTAACAGCAGAAATTAAAGATGAATTTGAAACAGCAGAAGATGAATTTGAAGAATTAGATGGCAGTGAAGATGAGTATGAAAATGTAGATGTAAGTGAGTATGTAAGCGATAGTGATGATGATATTGCAGATTATAAAACAAGAGATGACAATTATCCTGAATTAGATGACAAAAAAGTAATTCCTATAAAAAACGAAACTACTTTTTTTGATTTATTAGCGTCACAATTAAGTATGCTAGATGTAGATGATCATCAATATAAAATTGCTGAACAAATTATTGGCAGTTTAGATGATGATGGTTATTTGCGTCGTGAAACTAGCAGTATTGTTGATGATTTAGCTTTTAGGCAAAACATCATTACAACAGATCAAGAAGTAGAAAATATTATAAAACTAATTCAACAATTTGAACCAACTGGTGTAGCTGCAAGAGATTTAAAAGAGTGTTTATTGCTACAACTTTATAAAAAAGAAGAGCAGGGAGATTATGTTTTACTTGCCATTAAAGTATTAACTAAATACTTTGATGAGTTTATTAAAAAACACTACTCCAAATTACAACAGTTATTAGCTTTAACTGACGAACAGCTAAAAAATGTTATTAATCAAATAATAAAACTAAATCCTAAACCAGGCGGTGATGTTGGTGACAGCAATCAAAAAGAATCTTATGTAATTCCAGACTTTTATATTCTAAATAACGGAGGGATTTTAGAACTTACTCTAAATGGAAGAAACGCTCCAGACCTTAGAATTAGTGAGGATTACAAGGATATGATGAAAGAATATGATAGAGGTGCCAAGAAAGATAAAAGACAAAAAGAAGCAGTACAATTTATTAAACAAAAAATAGATGGAGCAAAGTGGTTTATTGATATGATTAAGCAAAGACAAGAAACGCTTATTCATACAATGACCTCCATAATGAATCACCAATACAACTTCTTTTTAACTGGTGACGATACAGAGATGAAGCCAATGATCTTAAAGGATATTGCTGAAAATACTGGACTTGATATTAGTACTGTTAGTCGTGTTGCTAATAGCAAATTTGTGCAAACAGAATTTGGAACTTATCGCCTTAAATTTTTTTTTAGCGAAAGTTTAAGCACGGATAGTGGCGAAGAAGTGAGCACAACAGAAGTAAAGAAAATATTGAGTGATTTAATTGCAGCTGAAAACAAACGCAAGCCTCTTGCAGATGAAGAGTTAACTGAACTATTAAATGAAAAGGGCTACAATATTGCACGTAGAACAGTTGCAAAATATAGAGAGCTATTAAACCTACCTATTGCTAGATTAAGAAGAGAATTATAATTTATTCAACTCGCTTAAATACTTGTCTAATGCTGTAAACATGCTGGGGCTATGTGGAGCTGGGGCTTTGATATGCAACTCAAGACCAGCTTCTTCAACGGCTCTTGCAGTGTTGCTTCCAAAGCTTCCAACTAAAGTTCCATTTTGTTTGAAAGTAGGAAAATTATCAAATAAACTTTTTACACCACTTGGCGTGAATAAACAAATAACATCAAAATCGTTAATCGAAATTGTTTCACTAATGCTGCTACTGACAGTTCTGTACATATAGCCTAATGCATACCCACAGTTATGGTGTTTTAACCAACTAACAATTTCATTATCTTGTTGATTTTCGCTACATACATAAAGGAATTTTTCATTTTCTTTATGTTTATTAATCACATCAAACATTCCTTTATTGCTGCCATCAGCACCATAAAAAACCTTGCGTTTACGGTATAAAATGAACTTTTGAAGATATAATGCAACGGCTTCTGTAATGCAAAAATATTTAGTGTCTTGGTTGATACTAGTCTTCATTTCTTCGGATAATCTAAAGAAATGATCTATGGCATTTTTGCTTGTAAAAATAACACCAGTGTAAGACACAACATCAATTTTTTGCTTGCGAAATTCTTTTGCTGTGATTGCCTCTAGTTGAATGAATGGTTTGAATAATAATTCGATACCATACTTTCTTTCTAACTCGAAATATGGAGATTTTTCACTTTCAGGTCTTGGCTGAGAAATGAGAATTTTTTTGATTATTGGTTTACTTACTTTTGCCTTCGTTCCGCTTTTTGCCATGCTTAGCTTATTGTGTTAAAATTTAAATACCACTGCCTATGTAATTGCTTAGTGCCTTATACATTAGTAGCAATGGTAAAATTTCAATACTGCAAAAATAGAGAAAAAAATGAATGGCATTTATTTTTAATCTGTTACTGATATTCTTATAAGTTGAAAAAAATCTATATAAAAATAAAAAGATGATCAGCATTACTGCTATGGTGAATGATAGGTTTTCAATTTTTGTTGCTGAATAAGCAATTAAAAACAAAAAAGGAATTAGTACTACACCAATTATTTTATTAACAATAAATACTAGAAAACTATAAGACTGAGCGATATCTGTTTTATTAAAAATCCAGCCCATAAACTTTGTAAATAAAAACTTTACCAAATAAATGACGGTTAATGCAATTGTGGCAACTATAAAAATTTGCCAAAAAGAAATCTTTATTACTTTGAATTTATGAGCAATAAGTGCAACAAAACAAGCCGATGCCAGAATAAATAAAATATTCAATAAAAGTGCAGCAATATTATCTTGTGTTAACTGCTCTCTTGTTTGCTTTTGTCTAAAACTCGTTTGAAAAAAAATATCAAATATGTTCTTGAAATACTTTGGAAATAATACTTTAACAAGTGCCAAAAGCAGCACAAGTAGAACTAATAAATAAAATACAAAATCTTTTGTTTCAGCATTTTTAAATGCCGTAATCATTAATGTTGGCTTATCATTATTTAGTATAGGGAAATTAAGAAGTAATTTATAAACTGTAGTGTCTTTTACGATTAAGAGAACACTATCTTTTTTTATTGCCTTTAAAGAATCAACTATTTTTGAATCGTTTAGTATAGCAGCAGAATCATAAATTTTAAGAATTGCAACTTTCGGTAAAGTAGCTTGAGTTTTTTTAGCAACTTTTGGCAGTACTTTTATTGCAGTATCTGTTTGACCCAAAACAGAGCCGTAAACAAAAATAAATATCACAACAATAAACCTCATTAAATGCCTTTGAAGTTGCAAATTAACAAACATTAATATGTTTTAAAACTAAAAACTTGAAACGAATCCAATATGAATTTTTGTTTCTCTCAAATTAAAAGCCAAATCATTTCTTTTGCCTGCTGCAAAACTAATATTCAAAACACCTTGTTTAGTTTCAAAAGCCAATCCTAATCCATTTCCAAAATAACTATAATTTAAAAATGTGTTTTGATTTTGGGTGTAGCCTGCATCTGAAAAAGCAAAAAAGTAAGAATTTTTTGCTATTAAATACCTGTATTCTAAACTGCCAACAATATACTGACTAGTAAAAATATTTTCTTCATCAAAACCTCTTAACAGTTTAAACCCTCCGATTTGAAATAGTTCGTTTTGAAAATAATTTTGGGTTTGAATCAATCCAAAATTTGCAGCCGCTTTAATTACAGATTGTTTGCTGATACTAAAATATTTTGCAGCAGCAATTTTGCATTTTAATTGATACGAATTGTTAGCAACCGAATCATATAAACCTGCATAATTAAACCCATCAGTTTTTAAAGTGGTTATGGTATTGTTTTGCTTTATTTTTTTTTGACCAAAACCAACACTCAACTTTATTTCAAACCCACTTAGCTTGTTTAATTTAGTTCCTTTTGTGTTATTTAAAAAGTATTCAGCACCAATATTTGCAATGCTTAAATCCAATACTGATGGCAACTTTTTATTAGCAATAATATACGCGGTATCTGGCTGAATAATTCTTGTGCTGAGATTGCTTATAAAGATTTTAAAGCTTGTTTTATTGCTCAATAAATATGTAAGCCCAATATCTGTTGCAATATTTAAGTATGCCGAATCGCGTTTATATAGATTGAAATTGAAATCTAAACCAGCTTCAGAATTAAAAATATATGGGGTAGAAAATTCAATATCAATTCGTGGAGATTGTTGTTGAATTTGTTGCCAGTTGAATGTAATTTTCTCACCTTTTGCAAAAGTATTATATAAGCTCAATTTAGCATCAACAGTTAACAATAGTTTACTATCATTTTGTTGATTGGTTGGCAAAAAACCAACTATTGCATCAAACTTATTTATGTTTTTAGATTGTAGATATAAGTTTAGTAAGGCACTTCTGCTAAGCATTAAAATATCCCAATTTTTATTGCTACTAAGGTAGCCAAGTTGGCTTATTAAAGTGTTAATACGTTCAAGTTTTTCTTTGCTATATAAACTTGCATTTGCTATTTTTAAGTAGTGCTGCAAAAATCGCTTGCTAATATTTACTTTGCCAAAAACACGAATGCTATCAATTTTATATTCTATACCCTTATCAATTTTTAGCACAGCAGATATCTCATTTTTGTCATCAATCACAATACTATCAAAGCCAACTTTGGCAAATGGATAGCCATTATTTTCGTAATAATTTAAAATGGATGTTGGAAGTTCTGAATAATTTTGGGAAAATTTATTCGCAAAAGGTTTTACTTCAACTGGTAACATTAAACTTTTCCAAGTAAATAAATTACCAACAAATAAGAAAGCTGTAATGCTTTTACCGTTTTCTGCAATGCTATCAATCGAAGATGCAATATAACCTTTCGCTTTAAGCGATAATGCCAATTGTTCTATATAACTAATACATTGTGTTTTTGTAGCAAAATCTTTTTTTAAAGTATGAATTTTTGAAATATTTACAGAATCTACAACTCTTACATCAAGCAAAACTGTTTGTGCATTTATTAAACTACACTTAAAAAGCATAATCAAGCACAAAACATATTTTGTCAAACTTTCTTTCATTAATTTTTATTGCTACATAACAAAGATGCAATTTTTGATTAGCAAAGTTTAATGCTAACCTATAATGATTTTTTATTTAGCAAATTTTGTAAGAATAACTTGTTTTATTTTGTAGAAACTGCTAGCATGGATAGAATAATAATACTTTTAGAATCTTTTTATAGAGAAATAATAATAATAGTTGTGCTTGTTTTTTTAGTGTTCAGATATTTAAGCAAACAATCAAAAAAGAAAAGTCTTGTAATTGATGAAAAAGCAGCAGAGGTAGGATACGTTGCAAAAATTGGACAAGATATTTCAAAAGAAAAGTTAATAAGTATACTACTACTTGTTGGCTCTATCATTATTTTAGCACTCACCATGTATTATTTTGTGCCAATGTTTTTAGATTCAGTTTTGCCAAAAGACAATTAATCTTTACAATATAAAATATCGGAAGTTACATTTACATTCTCTATGAGCGGTGAGCAAAAAAAAATCAAGATTAATGTTTTATTATTAAAAGAAATATTTACTTACGTAAAGCCTTACAAAAAGTATTTGTATTCCAGTATTTTTTTGGCTTTATTAATGGCTGCAGTTGCCCCAATTCGTCCCTTTTTAATTCAAATCACTGTAGATAAAGCCACAGGTAAAGATGTACTAATTCCAAACTGGTTTAAATTGTTTTTAAGTAATCATCACCTTACTGATGTTGAAAGTTTTGTAATAGCCGTTACTTTTTTTCAAATCGTTTTTATCATACTAGAAACAATTATTCGTTTTTGTTTTACATTTATCACAGCTTGGCTTGGACAAAACGTTGTAAAAGATTTACGAAACAATGTTTTCTCTAATATTCTTGATTTGCCATTAGGTAAATTTGATACAACTCCTATAGGAACACTTACAACACGAACAATTAGTGATATTGAAAGTATAAACGATATTTTTAGTGATGGATTAATACCAATTATTGCAGATTTATTAACCATTATTTTCACACTTTTAACAATGTTTTGGATTGATTGGAAACTAACGCTAATTGCTCTTATCCCCTTTCCAATTTTAATTATAGCCACAAATTATTTCAAAAAAGAGGTCAATAAAAGTTTCATTAAAGTAAGAAATGCTGTTGCAAATTTGAATGCATTTGTGCAAGAGCATATTGCTGGAATGACTATTGTGCAAGCATTTGCTGCTGAAGATAGAGAGTTTAGTAGGTTCAGTAAAATTAACAAAGAACATAGGGATGCAAACATTAAAGCAATTTTTGCTTATAGTGTTTTCTTTCCAATTGTAGAATTAGTATTAGCATTTAGCACAGCCATAATTGTTTGGTGGGTTGCTAATTTAGCTCTCGAAAATCAGGGCAATCAACATATTAAATTCTCTGGAAAAATTGTTTCGTTTGTAATGTATATGAACTTGATTTTTCGTCCACTTAGAATATTGGCAGATAAGTTTAACGTATTACAAATGGGGATGATTGCTGCAGAAAGAGTGTTGCCCTTGACTGAAAATAAAAAGTACGATTTAAAAAAAGAAAATGAACAAATCAGAATGGTGAAACGAGAAATGGGAACAATTGTTTTCTGCAACGTTTGGTTTGCATATAACAATGATAACTATGTTTTAAAAAATATTTCATTTGAAGTAAAAGTTTCACAAACATTGGCTTTGGTTGGACATACTGGAAGTGGTAAAACTTCTATCATCAGTTTAATAAATAAACTATATCCTATAAACAAAGGTTCCATTTTTATTAATGATATAAATATTGATGAGTATAATTTAGAAGATTTAAGAAGAACTGTTGGTGTTGTTTTACAAGATGTTTTTTTGTTTTCTGGTTCAATAATGGACAATATCACATTAAGGAATTCAAACATTACAAGACAACAAGTTGTTGAAGCTGCAACATTAATTGGAATACACGATTTTATTATGCAATTACCCAATAATTATGATTATGATGTAATGGAGCGTGGCAATATTTTAAGTATGGGGCAAAGACAATTAATTTCTTTTATCCGTGTGTTATTATACAATCCATCTATTTTAATTTTAGATGAAGCAACTTCATCTATTGATACAGAAAGTGAACAGCTCATCCAACACGCAATAAATACTTTAATTAAGGGAAGAACATCCATTGTTATTGCACATCGTTTATCAACTATTACTAAAGCAAATAAAATTCTTGTGCTTGATAAAGGCGAAATAAAAGAACAAGGTACACACGCTGAATTGTTGAATTTACAGGGGTTCTACAGTGATTTGTATCATAGAAATTTTGAAATAAAGTCTTTGTAAAACACTTATTTTTTTTCTTTATGTGACTTATTTATTTGTTTAACAAACAACAATTGTATTATGAAATAAAATCAATCATCGTCCGACTTTTTTGTCTTTTTTCAATCACATCTAGCTAACAGTTAAAGCAAATTGGAATACAAATTCTTACCACACACTCAAAACTACGAAATGGTAATGTGTGTAAAATAAGCTCTATAACAAGTTATATATAAAGGATTCAACGTTTGCAGCAATCCATCAAGTAATTACGCTTTAGCTTTTGGTTTTCTTGATAATGCTCAAAAAATTATCAATTTGGCTAATAAAAATGGTTTGGGTCCTGTTATCAATAAAACTGCTGATAAATGTAAAAATGCTATCTTAAAATCATTTACTGCTACAAAGCCTAACTTTCTAAGTTCATTACAAAACATAAGTTTTACGGATGTTGCAAGTATTTTAATTGCTGATAACCAACAAGCAAAATAAAATTATTTCATAGCTAATACGGATACTGCTTTGATGAAATATAAATGATAGCAAATGAAGAAAAGAAAATTAGAATAGATTCAAATTTTAGAAAAACAGTTTTAGTTAAAAAATATTTGATTGTGCCGATAATTAATTAAAGAAAAAAGCAAGGGGCAGACAATAGTAAATAAATAGAGAATTGATGTATGGTCTGCAAGGCATAATAGTCTTGGAGTTTTATTTTACAGCATACAGTAACGATATTTGCAAACATAAAATTATGAACACAAACATTCAAAATCTATATCAGATTGCTAATAAATCAGAAAAGATAATTCTTGGTTTAATGAGTGGTACTTCACTTGATGGACTTGATTTGGCTTTGTGCAAAGTTTCTGAAAGTGGCATTAGTATTAAGATTCAGCTGATTGAATTTATAACAGTGGCTTATAGTAATGATTTTAAAAAAGACATTCAATCTATATTTTGCAAAGAAGAAATCAGCCTTGAAAAATTATGCTTAATGAATGCACACATCGGTTTTGTTCATTCACAAATTATTAATAAAACACTTACAAATTGGAATATAAAAAATAGCGATGTTGATTTAATTGCAAGCCACGGACAAACTATTTATCACGCTCCAAAATCAAAACATCAACAACAAAAATTTGGCAACGCAACATTGCAAATTGGTGATGCCGATTTTATTGCTTTGAACACCAATATCATCACCATTAGTGACTTTAGACAAAAGCATATTGCTGCAGGAGGAGAAGGTGCACCACTAGCAGTTTATGGTGATTATTTTTTACTAAGTAGCAAAGATGAAAACAGAATTTTATTGAACATTGGTGGCATTGCTAATTTCACTTTCTTACCAAGTAGTTTAAATATTGACGAAGTAATCTGTACAGATGTTGGTCCAGGAAATACTTTAATGGATGCTTATGTTCAACATTATTTTCCAAATAAGTTTTATGATGAAAATGCAATCATTGCATTGCAAGGAAATGTGAATGACAGTTTATTAAAAGCTTTATGTAATCACGAATTCTTTAAACAGACTTTTCCTAAAACTACAGGTCAGGAAATATTTAATTTTAAATTTATTGCAGACGCTTTAGAGGCTTCAAACACAATAGATACAAGTATTTACGAAATAATGGCAACACTAAATTATTTTACTGCATTTACTATTGTTGAAGCGATTAAGAAAAATACTCACGATAAAGAATTCTCTATTTATGTAAACGGTGGTGGTGCAAGCAATCCTTTATTAATGCAAAATATTCAACAATTATTACCAAACAACAAAATAGAATCAACAAATGTTTTAGGTATTAATCCTGATGCTAAAGAAGCCATTTTATTTGCGGTTCTTGCTAATGAATGTATTTGTGGAAATGCCGATTTTTATAGACAAACAAATAAAAAATTTCCCGCTGTTACAATGGGTAAAGTTAGCTTTCCAAAATGATTGTTTATAGTTGTGTGCTATCTTTCAAAATAATAAAATTATTCACATTGCTATTATAAACCTTTCCCACTTTTAAGAACCTGACATTTTTAAAACTTTGGTCGCTTTGCATCCCGCCTTTTGCAAAAAACTTTTGCCTGATACTACCATTATCTTGACTAACTATAACAGGTTTATCTGTAAAAAAAGTTCCTTTGTTTTGATCCCAAATTAATTCGTTGCACCAAATAGTATCATTCTTAATATTATGCACAACAATACTATCACGTAATAAAACAGTATTATCATACTCTAAATACTTACCGTATTTAGCAAACAAATGACTTTCTGGTTTTAATATACTGTCATAAAATTCAACATTCAATGTCTTTGGAAATTCAACCTTGGCACTATCATATTGGCTTCTTAACATAAAAGGTGCAGTGAGTTTTGCTTTCACCTTGCCTGCTGTACTCATATAACTTTCAATGTACTTTCCTTCCTCTACACCAATTTTTTTAGTGCTTAGTTCATTTACTACTTTCATATCGTTTTCACAAGAAATAAGTAAACAAGAAATAAGTAAAATGTATAAGATTGATTTCATCTACTGCAAATATCTGTTACCAAAAGCTAAATAAAAGTGAATGTTTTAAAAATTATCAATCAAATCGTTCACCAAATCAACAATTCTATTTTCATTAAATTTTTTTATTGCCGATAAGTTATAGTCGAAATTCTTAGCAATTTTTATAGCTTCAATAACATTTATTTCTGTTTGATTATAGCTTAAACATTTTTTTTGTTGATATAAATATTTCGCTAAATATTTTTGCTCTGTTTGTCCTGGAGTAGGAATTAATATTGATTTTTTTTGCAATTTCATTAATTCCATTACAGTTGTATAGCCACTTCTTGCAATAATAATTTCACTGCTGCAAATAACACTAAGCAAATCTTTTTGCTTTAAATGATTAATAATTTCAATAGCTGTCGAAGTCATTAATATTTCTTTTGTTTGCGGTAAACCACGAACAAAAATTATTTTAAAATGAGTAGCTTTTTCTAACTGCTTTAATAAGATATTTTCTAAAATAGTTCGTTGTGGTTCTGGTCCAGAAAGCAACACACAAACATCAAATTTTTTTGTGTTATTCTCTGGCTCAATAAACCTACTTAACAAACCAATATATTGAGTTGCAATTGAAGGCATTTTCTTTGGATGAGACAGCACACCCGCAATGTTATCATCTCCTGCATTATCAGGAACCCAGCATTGGTGGAAACGTTTTATATATCCATAATTAATCCTTTGCAGCAATTCTTGCAACCATTTAAAAGGAGCTTTTATAGTAAGCTGGTGGGTGATAAAAACACTAGGAACTTTGGTGCTATTTAATCCATATCTATTATCACTAATTACTAAGTCAACTTTTTCTTCTTCAATTATTTTTTCAACCCATTTTTTTTCTCTTTCAATTGAAGCTATAATATTAGGAATTTGAAAAACAATTTTTAAAGCAAAGAACCAACTGCGTTTAGCATATTGAATATTGTAACCTTCTAAATCAATAAATCTAACATCAGTACACTCAGTACTAAGTAGACTTTTTTGTTTGGCATTACAAGCAATAATTACATTGAAACCAGCATTTTTAAGTGCTTTAATTATAGGAATACACCTTGTTGCATGACCTAAACCCCAGTCAAGTGGAGCAATTAAAATGGTTCTAATGTTAATTTTTTTCACAAATAGTAAGATTTAACAAATTTATAAGAGAAAAAGTTTATAGTTTAGTGCCATAATGAAAAGTAAACATTTATTTAAAGTACTTGCATCGCTTGTTTTAATCTGTCTTCTTGCCACATCGTGTGGCAATGGAAGCTATAGCAAACATTGTATGTGCCCAGTTAGAAAAGCAACATAGAACTACCCTTTAAAAGATTTAATAGATGAAAAATTTGAATAGAGATTTGTTGGTTATTACCAAAAAAAATGGTTTAGACAAGAATGAACTTGAACAAACTATTAACGGGCTTAACACTGTTTTATATGAAGCTGAAAGCTTAAGAAGTATTTGTTTGGCAAGCGAAGTGTTTGACTTGAACAAATACAAAACTTATACATCAAAAAAAGATATTGCTTATTACATTCAGAACAAAAGCAACAAACCTTTTATTTTCATAAGCAGTAAAAACTAAGATAATTTGTTTAATGCATTTTCAAGTAGTTCCATAACAGTTTCAATATCCTCAACTTTCACAACACCTACACTTACTCTATACCAAGGACTGTTGGCATCACCACCAAAAGCCGAGAAAGGTACAATTGCTAATTTAGCCTTACTTAATAAATAATCAGTAACGTCAGATTGTTTCTCAAGAATATTTCCATCTGTAGTTTTTTTTCCAACTAAATCAATCTTGATAGTTAAATAAATAGCTGCCTGGGGGGAAATAGCATCAACATTAAATCCCTTTTGTTTTAATGCAATAATGCCATTATATATTTTGTTCAAACGAAGTTCTATTTGAGCTTTAAACCAAATAAAATAGTTTTCAATATTATCTTTATCATTCAAAAATTTAGCCAATGCTTTTTGTTCAGCCATTGGTGCCCAAGCTCCAAGATGACTTAGCAAAGATTTCATTTTATTAATTACATCTGCAGGTCCCATTGACCAACCAACACGAACACCTGTTGCTGAAAAAGCCTTAGATATACCATCAACGAATATGGTATAATTTTTCATTTCTGGACGAAGACTTACAGGATTGTAATGCTTTGTTTCACCAAATGTTAGTGTCCAATACATTTGATCAAACATAATATAAAGTTTTTTTTCATCATCACTTCTACTTGCATTTTCAGCTAAAACTAAATCGCAGATTTCTTCTAATCCATTTTTGTCAAGTGTTGTTCCTGTTGGGTTTTGTGGTGTGCACAAACACAAGAGGGCAGCCCCTTTTAAATGGGGTTTTATGTCAGCAGAAGATGGCATAAAATCGTTTTCAGCAACACAATCAATAACACAATGTTCAGCATTTACTAAGTTAGTATAGTGATTGTTGTTCCAACTTGGTGCGGCATAAATTACCTTATCGCCAACATCAACTAAAGTTCTAAAAATTGTATAAATTAAAGGTCTGCCTCCAGCGGCTATTTGAATTTCATTAACATTATAATCTAATCCTTCCCAATCTTTAATAAATAAGCTTACTGCTTCTCTTAATTCATAAACACCATCTCCTGGGGGATAATTGGTTTGATGCTCTCTATATGCTTGTACAATTTGGTTTTCTAATTCGCTAGGAATTGGAAATATTGCAGGGTTAAAATCACCTATAGTATAATTGTAAATTTGTTCTCCATTTCTCACACGCTCACTAATGGCATTTCCTAGTTTTACAATTTCGCTACCAATAAGTGTTTCTGCCAATTTACTAAATTTAGCCATACAGTTAGTTTGGGTGCAAAGATAGTTTTGTTGAAACCCTAAAAAAATTTGTGTTTGATTTATTTGAATAGTTCTGCTAACTTCTTTTCTAAATCTTTGCCACGTAGGTTTGTAGCGATAATCTTTCCGGCTCCGTCAATCAAAAAATTGGTTGGTATAGCTTCCACATTGTAAAGTCTAGCTGCTTGGCTTTTCCATCCTTTTAAATCAGATACTTGTTTCCATATTAATTTATCTTTTTCAATGGCATTAATCCAATCCATTTTCTCTTCATCCAAACTCACCCCTAACACTTCAAATCCTTTAGAATTATATTGACTGTATGCCTTAACAACATTGGGATTTTCTTTTCTACAAGGCCCACACCAACTTGCCCAAAAATCAATCAAAACCAGCTTTTTTCCTTTATAAAAATCAGATAATTTAAACGCTTTTCCATCAGTATCAATAGATGCAAAATCAGCAGCAATAGCACCAACATCAGACTTACTAACAGCATCAATTTTATTTTTCATTTCTAAAGCGTAAAACGATTTTTTAAGGCTATCAGACAATGCAGTATAAATTGCTTGAGCAAAGGTTGTATTCTCCTCTTGTAAACTAAATAAATAAGCATAGGCAGCACCAACATAAGAATTTTTGTTTGAGTTTATGTAAGTCAGAATAACATCCTTTTTTTCTTGCTGAATAATTTGAGACAATTTTATTAAACTATCCATTATTGTAGGATTTTTAATAGCCATTGGGTCAATTTTATCAAATGTTTTTTTCTCTTTTTCTTCAACTGGCTGAATATATTTTCTCTTAAAAAAAACAAACTCATCATTCGATTTAGAGCCAGTTACAATATATTTTTCAACAGTATTTGTGTCAACCTTAATAGTCATTTTACTATTAGGATCTATAAAAAAAATCATCACATTTTTTTTATCTACTTGTTTATCTACATTAGCAACAACCATAACCGCCAACTCTGGAAAGCTTGATTTTCCTGCATATTCAAACTTGCCATTTACAATTTTTAGCGTATCTGTTTTAGATTGAGCATTATTTAAAATTTGAAGATAAGCTTCTCCAAATTGTTGGTTTTTAACTTCGCCATTTATGGTAAATGAAGCTTCTTTAGTTGTATTTGATTTATCGTTTTTACAACTAATAACTAGTAAAAAAATTGTTAAAAAAAGGGGGATTCTTTTCATGTTATAATTCAAGTATTTAAAGTTCTCTTCAAAAAAAACAATGTTAGCGAAAAAATTGCTCCGGTTTGTCTGATTACTGTAAATTATTTTCGCCGTATCAAAATTTTATTATCTTTAAATTATGCAAACAACTTTTAATACCTTGCTACCTATTGCTATTGGTAGCGATCACGCAGGATTTGAATACAAAAAACAAATTATTGATTGGTTAGAACATAGTTCTTTATCTGTAAAAGATTTTGGCACTAATTCACTTGCATCTGTTGACTATACTGATTTTGCACACCCTGTTGCGAGTATGGTTGAGCAAGGCGAAGCAGCATTTGGCATTTTGCTTTGTGGTAGTGCAAATGGTGTTGCTATGGCTGCCAATAAACATCAACCTATTAGAGCTGGATTATGCTGGAACAGCGAGGTTGCAAAACTGGTTAGGCTTCACAATAATGCAAATATCATTTGCATTCCTGCAAGATTTGTTACATTGGAACTGGCAATTGATATGATTAATATTTTTATGCAAACCGATTTTGAAGGTGGGAGACACCAAACAAGAATCGATAAAATTAGTTGTTAAAAACTATAACAAAATTTTAACAACTGCTGGTATAATTGTTGTTTTTATCAATTGTATTTATTCACTAATAAAATTATACAAGATGAAAAGGACATTAATGTTATTGCTGTTTTCAATTACAATTATTGGGGCAAAAGCTCAACGAGGCTATGGTAATCATTATCGTCACCAACCTCATTATGGTGTTGGTTATTATGCACCACCACGACCAGTAATTTATGCACAGGCTGGCTTTGGATGTAACAACTACAATCGTCGGCCTTTCATTAATGTTGTAATTGCTCCACGACCAAGTGTGGTAGTTGCAGCACCTCCACCAAATCCTCAACCTCAAATCGTTAGAGAGTGGGTTGAAGCTCATTGGGAATCGGGACAAAATGGAAGAGTTTGGGTTGAAGGACACTATGTGCAAAGAGAAGCGTATTAATTTTTAGTGAGATCGGCAATGCCTTTGTTTAGTAATAAACAAGGGCTTTTTTTATATAACTACTAAATATTATTAGTTGCTATAATAGCACCCCAAACCTTTTCTGTAGCTGTATTCCAATTAAATGTAGCAGCCTGTCTCAATCCTTTTTCTATAAGTTTACTTCGCAAATTTTCATCCTTATAAATCAATTGCATTTTTTCTGCTAAATCATTTGGTTCATCAGGATTTACATACAATGCAGCATTTCCCCCAATCTCAGGCATACTACTATTATTGCTTGTTATAATTGGCACCGCACACTGCATAGCCTCGATAATTGGAACAGATAATCCCTCAAAAAAAGAAGGATATAAAACACAATATGTAGCTGCAGTAATTCGTGCAAGTTGTGTTTCATCAACATAATCTAATAATACAATATCATCCTTGTATTTATATGTTTTAAGTTTTATAAGTATATCATCATATTGCACAGCAACTGCACCAGCAATCAATAGTTTCATATTGCTACGTTGCCATTTTTTAAACAATGAAAATGCTTTTAAAACATTCATCAAATTTTTGCGAGGGTGAAAACCTCCAACAAATAAAAAGTAGGCTCTTCCGTCTGCATAACCATCTTTCACTTGTTCAATTTCATTATAGTCAAGGGGTTTAAAAATGGGTTTTGCAGCACTATATACTACTCCAATTTTATTGTGCTCAACATTATATGATGATTCTATATCCTTTTTAGAAAAACAAGAAAGTGTAACAATATGTTTTGACTTATCTATAAATTTTTGAGTGAAATATTTATAGTAAGCAAGTTGATTTTGGGCTATATGATTTGGGTAGTGTTTAAATGCTAAATCTTGCAATATCAATAATTGTGGAATAGATGTAGTTAAACTGCAAAAACCTGTTGTCTGAACAAGCAAATCTGGTTTATATTTCATTAACCCAAAAGGAAGCTTTATATCATACCAATATTTAGACGATACAATATCTTTTACCTTGGGGCTAATAACAACAGAAGTAATGTTTTTTGCAAAACCAAAATCTGTAAGAACTCTTCTATCAAAAATAAAAACAAACTGATGTTGTGGTTGTTGGTTTGCAATACGTTTAAAAATTTCTAACACAAAACTAGCATAGCTATCAAGCTTGTTTGTTTGTAAAAATCTTGTATTTACAGCAATTACCATTTTGCAAATGTAAATGTGAATTCATAGTTTTGTGGGAAACGAAACTGTGAATTAAATAAACCCCATTTCTCTGCACCCAAAAAGTGGCTAATGTTAGAACACAAATATAATAGAGCACTGATTGTACATATTTTATAACGAACCAAATCAATCTCTATGCAAGTCTTTACTAGATGGATCTAGCCTATCGAATCAATCTAGACAATTTCAAAGATATTACTTCAGTCAAGTCCCTAAGGTTCGTGACTTCGCAAAACATTTTACAAAAAAACTATATACAAAAAAGCAGGGCAACTAATAAATAGGATCTGCTTTTAAATAATAAATATTTGTTGTCTCATAATAATACTTCTATTCAGCCTTTGGAGTTTCAACTTTTAAAGAATCTACCTTTAGAGTTTTAGAATCCAACATAGGAGTATCCATTGGAGCTGATGCTGCAGGGTGTTTGCTGCTAAGCAATTCTACATCGAACAACAGTATAGAATTTGCAGGAATTCCCTTTGTATTAGCCCCACTTCCTGGACGCGACTGTGCCCCATAAGCCAATGAAGACGGAATATAAAATATTGCTTTTGAACCAGTTTTTAAAAGTGCCACACCTTCATCCCAACCTTTAATAACTGCCCCCCTTCCCAAAACAAATTGCAAAGGCTGTGTATGTTTAAATGCAGTATCTGTATTGCTATCGAACTTGGTACCATCGAGCAACGTTCCTGTGTAGTTCATAGAAACACTATCGCCAACATTAGCTTTTTCTCCCTTGCCTTCTTCTTTAATGGTGTAATACAAGCCTGATGCTGTTTTGGTTGGTGTTAAATGGTTTTTCGTAAAATAGTCTTTTAGTATTTTATTATCTTTTATTAGCTGCTTAGCTTCAGCTTCTTTTTGTTTTGCTTGTTGCTCCTTCATTTGTTTCATGAAAGCTTCGTTTTGTTCTTTCTGCACCTGCTCTTTAGATTTTATAGAAACCAGCTTAATGAAATACTGTACCTTATCACCAATTTTAATAAAATCTGGCATCTTGCTTTTTGAACCTTTAAATAGTGCAACTGCATCTACCAAACAAGTAATACTATCGCCGGGTGTCATTAAACTAACAGCTTCAATCAAGTCACCTTTAAAAGAGGGTTTTGCTACACTAAAAACACCAGGTTTTCCTTTGTATGCAATAGATGTGCTGAATACCATTCTATTGTTACAAAATGATTGCATATTCAGTGACACTTGATCTCCCTCTTTTGGGTTAGGAGTTGTAGGCTTGTTTATAATAAAAGCATACTTTAATTGGGGGTTTAGGATCTTATAGGCAAAGCTACTTACTGGTGGTGGTGCAGGTGCTACAGGTTGATTGTTTTGTGCTATTGCACCAAAGCATAATATACAATTTACAATTATTAAATGAATTCTTTGTAGCCTCATTTTATTTAAAGTTTTATGTGTTTGTGATTGTTTTTAAAAGGCGAAAATAAATACTTTTTAAATTCATTACACAGCACTTTATAGATGAAAGTATTTTTTTTAGTATTGAAATTAAGTAATTTGATGATTTGTGAATAGTTGCTAATGTAAGAATTGGGTAACTACAATGACAACATAAATTCAGCAAGTTAAGACTCTGTTTTGCAATAGTAAATTGAGATTTATCACTACGTTTAAAATGTCCAAATCTCTTATTCCACAATTCTCAACTTGGCATAGTTAAGCATAATTTTTTTCTCTCCATTCATATCAAAGTTAATAGTAGCAATAGGGTTATGTGCTGACCCTTCTACCCTAGCAACCAATCCAAACCCAAATTTTTGATGCTCTACTTTTTGTCCAGCTTGTAAACTGCTGGTATCACTTGCCGCAAAATCAATTGACGGAATATGATTTACCGTTGTATTACGAGACGGTGGCACCATATAAGTGGGCTTCTCTTTTTTAACTGGAGGTTCTCCATATTTTTTTGCTGCTTGTGCTGCATCATTATTTCCATAGCCTAAACCCCGCTGCATTCTTTCAAAAGCCGAGCCTTGGTTATTGCCAAATCCACTACTGCTTTTCATTCCTGCACCGCTATAGGTTTTATCAATTTGTGCTTCGGGCATCTCATCAATAAAACGGCTTGGTTCGTTTTGTTGCAATTGTCCAAATCTGTATCGTGCATTGGCATAAGTAAGCCATAGCCTTTGCTTGGCACGGGTTACAGCTACATAAAATAGTCTACGCTCTTCTTCCAACTCTTCTCTTGTATTAATGCTCATAGCACTGGGGAACAATGTTTCCTCTACACCAACCACAAACACGCAACCAAATTCAAGTCCTTTTGCAGCGTGAATGGTCATTAGTTTTACAACATCAGCATCTTCTTTATCATCATCGGCATCAGTTAATAAAGTAATTTGTTGCAGATATGAACCTAATGTTTTCTCCAAAACTTCCCCATCTTCATTACTTGGACTTTCAGTCCATTCTTTAATACTGTTCAATAGCTCTTGCACATTCTCATATCTTGCTAAACCCTCGGTGGTTTTGTCGTTAAATAATTCTTTAACAAGATTGGTATTTTTACCCACAACAACAGCTACATCATAGGCGTTTTTATCAGTCAATAAGGTTTGAAAATAACGAATCATCATCACAAAATTCTCAATAGATTCAAGCGTTCCAGCCTTAAAACCAAATTCTTTTGCACGTTCAATTACATTAAAAAAAGTAATGTTTAAATCATTTGCAATTACCAGGCATTTTTCAACTGTTGTTTTGCCAATACCACGCACAGGATAATTGATAATACGTTTTAAAGCTTCTTCATCACGGGTGTTTACAATCACTCGCAAATAAGCAATCATATCTTTAATTTCCTTGCGTTGATAGAAACTTAAACCACCATAAATTCTATACTTAATACCTTGCCTTCTTAAACATTCCTCAAAAGCACGAGATTGTGCATTGGTTCTATATAAAATGGCAAATTCGTTATTGCGATAATGGTTGCGAAGTTTTTGTTCTTGAATAGTATCTGCAACAAACTTTCCTTCTTCATTATCAGTCATCGTTCTCACCAACTTTATCTTTTCTCCATCTTCAGCATCAGTCCACAACTCCTTTGGCAATTGACCTTTATTATTGCTGATAACCACATTGGCCACTTTTAAAATGTTCGACGTGCTTCTGTAATTCTGTTCTAGCTTCACCACTTTCACATCATCATAATCTTTGGTAAACTGTAAAATATTTTCAATAGTGGCACCTCTAAAACTATAAATACTTTGTGCATCATCGCCCACCACACAAATATTTTCGTGAACAGCTGCTAGTAGTTTGGTGATTTGATACTGCACGGCATTGGTATCTTGATACTCATCAATCAACACATATTTAAACTTGTGCTGGTATTTTGCTAAAGCTTCGTTATGATACTTTAACAATTCATACATCTTCAACAATAAATCATCAAAATCCATTGCTCCACTTTTAAAACAACGATCGGTGTAAGCCTTATAAATTTTGGCAATTGCGGGTCTTTTTGCAAATGCATCTTCCTGCATTAAATGTTGATCTAGCCCATATTCATCGGCACTTATTAAAGCATTTTTAGCAGATGAAATCCGATTGCCTACAATGTTTGGTTTGTAGTGTTTATCATCTAATTCTAGTTCATTAATCACCGCTTTTATAACACTTCTGCTATCATCGGTATCATAAATTGTAAAGTTGCTTGGGTAGCCTAAACGTGCAGCTTCGGCTCTTAAAATTCTTGCAAAAACACTGTGGAATGTGCCTATATAAAGATTTCTTGCTTCATTATTGCCCAACATTCGTTCAATACGCTCCTTCATTTCGGCAGCAGCTTTGTTGGTAAAAGTCAACGCTAAAATATTAAAAGCATCTACACCTTTTGCCATTAGATGAGCAATACGAGTGGTTAATACTTTTGTTTTGCCAGAACCCGCACCGGCAATAATCATTATTGGTCCGTTAATATGAGTAACAGCTTCTTTCTGTGGTTCGTTCAGTCCCTTTAAATAATCCTGCATAAGGTGTGCAAGATAAGGACAGGCGGGTTGATTGGTTTATTTGTTAATTAGTTTATTGGATAATTATTTTTTTAGTATCACTTTTATAAAAAAGCCTCAAAATATTAAATACTTTGAGGCTTTTTCAGATGTTTATAGATAATTAAAACTATTTTCTTGCTATTACTTTTTCTGCAGCATCAACAATAAAACAAGTGTCTAAACCATACTTTTTTAATAATTCAACAGGTTTGACACTTTCGCCAAAAGTATCTTTTGTGCCAATGTATTCAATCGGTATTGGCAGATACTTAGATGCAACTTGTGCAATGCTATCTCCCAAACCACCAATAATATTGTGTTCTTCAACCGTTACTGCACAACGTGTTTTGCTAATAGAAGCTAATACAGCTGCTTCGTCCAAAGGTTTTATGGTGTGAATATTAATTACCTCTACACTTATCCCTTTTTGTTCTAAAATCTTTCCAGCTTCAATAGCTTTCCATACCATATGGCCACAAGCAAAAATGCTAACGTGGGTTCCTTCACTCATTTTTTGTGCTTTGCCAATTACAAAATCACTACCATCTTCTGCAGTAAAGTTTGCCCATTTTGGACGACCGAATCTTAAATAAACTGGACCTTCATAATTTGCAATGGCTTTTGTTGCAGCTTTGGTTTGGTTGTAATCGCAAGGCACAATCACTGTCATTCCTGGCAACATTTTCATCATTCCAATATCTTCTAAAACTTGGTGTGTTGCTCCATCTTCCCCTAAAGTTAGACCAGCGTGTGAAGCACAAATTTTTACGTTTTTATTGCTGTATGCAACGCTTTGACGAATTTGATCGTATACACGACTTGTACTAAAATTTGCAAAAGTGGTGGTGTAGGGAATTTTGCCCCCAATAGTCATACCTGCAGCAATACCAATCATATTAGCTTCTGCAATTCCACATTGCACAAAGCGTTCTGGAAAATCCTTGATAAAATTGGCAATCTTCATAGAGCCAGCTAAATCTGCTGTTAGAACCACCACATTAGGGTTTTCTTTTCCTGCTTCATAAACACCATCACCAAAACCGCCACGTGTTTCTTTCTCATTTTGAATTTGTATATCGCTACACTTCATTTTTTAGTAATTAGTAGTTAGTAATTAGTAGTTAGTTTAAAAAACTAGTGCTACTTTTCTATCTTGTCTCCTATTTTTCTATTGCCAATAACTCGATTTCGAAAATTAAAGCCGAACCACCAGGAATTTTCTCTCCTGCACCATTATCACCATAAGCTAATTCACTTGGTAAAAAAACCTTCCACTTGCTACCAACAGTCATTTGTGTAACAGCTAATGTCCATCCTTTAATTACTTGGTTTAAGCCAAAAGAGATTGGTTCGCCTCTATCAACAGAACTATCAAACACAGTTCCATCAGTTAAAGTTCCGTGATAGTGAACCTTAACTTTATCTGTTTCTGTTGGATGTTCTTTGCTATCGCTTGCTTTTAAAACTTGATATTGCCATCCACCAGGCATACTAATAATGCCAGGTTTTTTTGCATTTTCGGCTAAGAATTTTTGCCCTGCTGCTTTGACTCCAGAAGCTTTTTTGCCATTCATTGCCTGGGCATAAGTATTTACACAACGGCTTGCATCAGCATCATTTAAACCAACTACTTTGCCAAGTAAAACGTCACTCAATCCTTTGTACAAAAGCATCGCATCAATTTTATCTAGGTTTTGTGCTTTTAAATTACGAGCTATATTTACTCCTAAAGCATAGCTGGTGCTATCTCTTAATGTTTTAAGAACAGAAGTTGTTGGTTTAGTAATAGTTGATTTTGTTGGTTGTGCTTTTGCTGGTTGCGTTTTATTTGCTTGAGAAATTGCAGGAATTGCAATAATAATTGTGAATAAAGGAAGCAATAATTTTTTCATCTTAATTTTAATTTATGGCGGCAAAGTAAGTTAAGATGGATTAAAGTGTAGGAAAAATGGCGTTAAAAATTTTTTGTAGCGTTTTAGGCATTGTTTTAAACAAAAACGTCTAGCTTAAATTGCCAGACGTTTTTGATATCAATACATTCTAATTATTTCTTTTTTACTTTGTATAGGTCGTTTAAGCCTTTAACAATATCGTTGGTGATATTGTAAGAAGAGTCTTTATAGTAAATTAAATCTGATGAGTTTGAAAGTATGAAGGAATAGGTTTTATCCTTATTATACTCTTTTAAAAAGTCTTCGATTTTCTTTTTAACTTCTAAAAGTTTGGTTCTAGTTTCATCTTGAAGTTTATTAGCTTCTGTTTGTTCGTCAAGTTGATAGGCTCTGTCACGATTTTGAAGATCTTGTTGTGCCACTGCCATTTGCTCTTGCGTCATACTGCTACCTCTACCTTGATACTCTTTTAGTTTAGAAATATTAGCATTTTTTTTAGTTGCTAAAACAGTTCTAACTTCTTGTTCTTTTTTTGATAATTCTTCAATAATTTGTTTGTAATAATCAAAATGATTTTGAATAGAATCCATCTCAAAATAAGCAATAACACAACCTTTAGCACAGCTTGACTTTGCTGCCATTGCCTTACTTTGTTTGTTACCCGAGAAGTGGAAATAGAAAAGTACAGCAACAGCTATTGCTAGAACAACATTTAATATTGTGTTTAAATTCTTCATTCTTATTTTTTTGAACGACAAATATAAATGCTCGTTTATAAAATAGAGCGTCAATACAAAACTTTAGGGAAATCTTAGCAAATCATCCACCTGTTTTTCTTCATTCAAATATTTAGTTTTTTACTATATTCGTTTTCGATGACTAACGATCAACCAATAGCAACAGAACCTCTAGAGCCTAAATATAATTTGAATGATGCCGAAGAAAAAAAGTTGATTCTTAGGCATTATAGAACACTACTTCGACAGCTTGGAACTAAGCTTAAAAAAGGAGATAAACTAATAGTTAGGCAGGCATTTGAAATGAGTGCAGAAGCTCATAAAAGTATGCGTCGAAAAACTGGTGAGCCTTATATACTGCACCCCCTTGCAGTAGCCCAAATTTGTGTTGAAGAAATTGGCTTAGGTATTAGAAGTACTATTTGTGCTTTATTGCACGATACTGTTGAAGATACAGATATTTCACTTGAAGATATTGAAAGAGAGTTTGGCACAGAAATATCTAGAATTGTTGATGGGCTTACCAAGATTTCAAGTGTGATGGATGCTAATTCATCTCAACAAGCTGAAAACTTCAAAAAAATATTACTTACACTTACAGATGATCCAAGAGTAATATTAATAAAATTGGCAGATAGGTTGCATAATATGCGAACCTTGGATTCAATGAAAAAAGAGAAACAACTCAAAATTTCTTCTGAAACAATTTGGGTTTATGCACCATTGGCCCATAGAATGGGTTTGTATAAGATTAAGTCTGAAATGGAAGATCTGGCAATGAAATATCTTGAGCCTGATGTTTACAAAGACATTGCAAAAAAGTTAGCAGAAACCAAAAGTTCAAGAACTAAATACATCAACGAATTTATAAAACCATTAAAAGAAAAGTTAGAAGCTACGGGTGTTCCATTTGAGATTTATGGACGACCAAAAAGCATTCATTCTATCTGGAATAAAATAAAAAAACAAGGTGTAACTTTTGAACAGGTTTATGATTTGTTTGCTATTAGAATTTTATTGAACAGCAAACCTGAAGATGAAAAAGCAGATTGCTGGAAGGTTTATAGCATTATAGCCAATGCTTATAACCCAAGACCAGAAAGGCTTAGAGACTGGTTAAGCAACCCTAAAAGCAATGGTTATGAAGCTTTACACACCACTGTTATGGGACCACAAGGCAAATGGGTTGAAGTGCAAATTAGAACTTCAAGAATGAATGAAATCGCTGAGAAAGGCTTGGCTGCTCACTATAAATACAAAGAAGGCAGCACAAATGCCAGTGAAGATAGATTTGACCAATGGTTCTCTCAAATTAGAGAGGTAATCAACAATCAAGATACTGATAGCGTTGATTTTTTACAAGATTTTAAAACCTCTTTTTTAGCCGAGGAAATTTATGTTTATACACCCAAGGGCGAAATAAAAATGTTACCCAAAGGTAGTTCTGCACTTGACTTTGCTTTCTCCATTCATAGTGCTGTTGGTAGCAAGTGTATTGGTGCTAAAGTGCATCATAAATTGGTTCCTATAAGTCATAAATTGCGGAGTGGAGACCAAATAGAAATCATTACCAGTAATAAACAAAAGCCAAATGAAGACTGGCTACAATATGTTGTTACAGCGAAGGCAAAAGCTAAAATAAAAGATGCTTTAAAAGAAGAAAAACGAAAGATTGCAGAAGATGGAAAATATATTTTGCAAAGAAAGATTGAGGGAATGGGTGCAGCCTTTACACCTGGCAATATTGATGAGGTAGCTGTGTTCTATAAGCTCTCATCTCATCTTGATTTGCTATACAAGATTGCAGTAAAAAATATAGATTTAAAAGAACTCAAAGACTTCCAAGTAATTGGTAACAGATTAGAACAACCCAAACCTATTGTGGTAGAAAAGGTTGAGCCACTTGTTTATGACCCACAAGTTAAACCTCTTACAAAAAAAGATACAGAACTAATTATTTTTGGAGAAAGCAGCGACCAAATTCAGTATGAATTAGCCAAATGTTGTAAACCAATTCCTGGCGAGAATGTTTTTGGATTTGTTACAATTGGAAAGGGAATGGTGATTCATAGTGTTAACTGCCCCAATGCCCCACAATTAATGGCAAATTATGGCCATAGAATTGTTAGGACCAAATGGGCAAAGAACAAAGAAATTTCTTTTTTAACAGGATTGAAAATAATTGGTATGGATGATGTAGGCGTTATTAATAAAATAACTACCATCATCAGTGGTGATATGAGAATTAATATCGCAGGATTAAGTATTGAAAGTGATTCTGGTTTGTTTGAAGGAATGATAAAAATATTTGTTCACGATAAAGAAGAACTAGAAGAACTTGTTAAACGACTTAAGAACCTTGATGGAATACAAAGCGTTGATAGGTTTGATACAGAAGAATAAATGATTGAGCCTTAGAAAAAGAATTTATAGTAGATATTCATACATATAAAATTCATCAAAAAAGCAACACCCATTATCGTTACAAAATAGACCAATAAACTTTTAAGTGTTTTATTGGTTAGTAATTTATTTTTCAAAAAAGTGTGTACGCCGTAAACAGGAATTGCTACCATTACAAAGTATAGTAATAGTAGCAATTGCCAATGTGGTACATTTTTCATTGATGAAGTCTGTGTTATAAATATTTATCGCCCTTGCTACGTTTTACCTCAGCAACATATTCTTTAATAGCTTGTTCTTTATCTTTTTTGCAAATTAGTAAAGCATCTTTAGTATCAACAATAATAAAATCATCTAAGCCTTGCAAGACAACCACTTTATTTGTTGGTGCAGATACCATACATCTTGTAGCATCAATGATAATGGTGCTATCGCTTGCAACTGCATTGCCTAAATAATCTTTCTCTAAATTATCATAAGCACTGTTCCATGTTCCTAAATCGCTCCATCCAAAAGAAGAAGGAATTACACAAACACTTTTTGCTTTTTCCATAATGGCAAAGTCAATTGAAATATTAGTGCATAAAGGATAAATTCTTCCTATTGCTTCTTTCTCGTGTGGTGTATTGAAGTTGGCTTTTTCATTATCAAACAATTCAAACATTTCTGCTTGTTGCGTAGCAAATTCATTCACCACATCTTGGGCTTTCCAAATAAAAATTCCTGCATTCCATAAGAAATCACCACTTGCTAAAAATGATTTAGCAATTTCTAGATTTGGCTTTTCTGTAAAGGTTTTTACTTTATAAATATTATCCTCCACAGCATCAGTATCATATTGAATATAACCATAACCAGTATTTGGATGGTTGGGTTTGATGCCTAGTGTAATAAATGAATTATGTGTATCAACAAAAGCAAGAGCTTTTGACGTAATAGCTTTAAAAGTTTCTCCATCCAAAATCATGTGGTCACTTGGTGCAACCACTAAAGAAGCATTAGGATTTTTTTGAAGTAATTTGAAAGCGATATATGCAACACAAGGGGCTGTGTTTTTTTTGCTTGGTTCAGCCAAAATGTTTTCAATAGGCATATCTGGCAATTGTGTTGCAACGATATCTGTATATTCTTGTGATGTTACAACAAAAATATTTTCTTTAGGAATGAAAGCAGCATAACGATCAAACGTCCATTGAATAAGGGTTTTTCCGCTATTTAAAATATCAAGAAACTGTTTTGGATAAGAAGCTCTACTCATTGGCCAAAAGCGACTTCCAATGCCACCAGCCATAATTGCTACATAATGATTCGGATTCATTTAAATGATTTTTATTCATCAAATGTACTGGGCTAATCAACTCACAAATATGAAATGTGGATTAATAAATGATATTGTTTTATGAAAGGGTAAAATGGGAATAAGTTAAAATAATTTAACCAGTTACTTTAAATAGCTAGAAATTATAAAAGGGATTCTTGATACAGACTTAGCACTAGCTATTGATAATGCTATGCCACAAAAAAGAGGTATCATTGATATGATATTTTTTGGGGAAGCCAGAGCAAATATAATATTTGGTATTCCCAGAAATCATTATTGATTCATCTGCAATAGAAGTTTTCAAATTGCTAATACTTATAACACCCCTCTTTCATTATGACAGCTTTTAAAATCATTGGAATCTGAAGAAATATATCTCGAATATTTTTTCTTGGTCATCGGCTGCTTTTACTTTTTATGTTGATAAAAAAGTAAAGGCAGTAGAACAACGGCTACAAATATTTTCATTTTGCAATGCTGAAGCATGCAAGGATTGGGCCGAGGAGTTTAAACAAACAATTGAAAAGATGTTGGTGAAGAATACCAACATTGGCAAAAAAGAAAAAAAAGTTATAAAGCTAGCAATAGATAAAAGTCCTAATCATTTCTACCCATGTGTTTCAAAAACCTAACGTGTGCAGCAATTGCTTTTCGTGTTGTTGGATACTCGATATATTGCAATTGATATTCTGCACAAACAGTACGGATAATATTGCTAATGGCAGGATAATGTACGTGAGAAATTTTTGGAAATAAATGATGTTCTATTTGAAAGTTTAAACCACCTACCAACCAACTAACCAATTTACTTTTGGTGGCAAAATTTGCTGTTGTTTTAATTTGATGGGCCGCAAATTCATCGGGTAGTTTATGTTCTTCAATACTTGCCACAGGAAATTCGGTTTGTTCAACCGTATGTGCCAATTGAAAAACAATGCTAAGAACAAAGCCAGCAAAAAAAGTTATGATAATAAACCCAACTAGCCAAGCTGCCCAACCAAGAAAATAAATTGGCACAACAACAAACACAGCAGCGTGGTAAATTTTAACAACCCAAAAAGTGAAATGATCTTTTAAACTCATTGTTTTTAAAGGAATATCACCAATTTTTTGTGAGAAATATTTTTTGTAATCAGTGAAAAATATCCAAAATATATATAGCAGCATATAGAGAAACCAGAAATAAATATGTTGAAACTTATGCCCTTTTAGGCGTTTTTGGGTAGGTGCCATTCTCATTAAAATACCAATTTCAATATCATCATCAACACCATCAACGTTCGTAAATGTGTGATGAATCATATTGTGTTTCATATTCCATAAAAAATGGTTTGCTCCTAACATACTAATGCTGTGTGCAGCAACTTTATTCATCAATTTATTTTCACTAAAACTACCGTGGCTACCATCATGCATTACATTAAAGCCAATAGCAGCAATTACTCCACCCAAAATAACACACTCAAATAAGCTGACATACCAAATAGGTTGAAAGAAAACTAAATGAATATATAGTGCAGCAAATACTGTTACTAAAAGGGCTGCTTTAAAGAATAGTTTTCCGTTGCCTGTGGGATTAATTTTATTATCTGTGAAATATTGGTACACCCTTTTTCTCAATTCGCTGTGGAGCGAATTTTTAACGACTGGAAATTTAGGTGCTATATAAGTAGATGACATTTTATTAATTTAAAAGCGAAAGTAAGGGGTATTGATAGAAAATTTTGAATTTTAACAAATTGGCTATGAAACCTTGATCCCTAACCAACTCATCATTCCTATGCCAACTTCAATAGCACGTTCATCAATATTGAATTTTGGAGTATGAACATTATGAATAATCCCTTGTGCTTCGTTTCTTACCCCAAGTCTAAAAAAGCAGCCAGGAATTTGTTGTGTGTAATAGCCAAAATCTTCGGCTCCCATTCTTAATTCAGTTTCTTCAACATTGTCTTCACCCATAAAATCATTGGCAAGTAAAGTACATTGTTCTGTTAAAACTGGATCGCTATCAACAGTTGGATAGCCTACATCAATTAACAAATCATAAGTTGCACCCATTCCCTCAACAATAGCTTTTACTTGTTTAGTGATGAGTTCGTGAGCTTTGTAACGCCAAGCTTCATCCATACATCTTAATGTTCCCATCAATTTTATTTCACTTGGGATAATATTAGTTGCATTTCCACCGTGAATTGAACAAATAGATAAAACACTTGGGCTAGTTGGATTGCAACTACGAGAAATAATTTGTTGCAATGACACAATTAAAGTAGATGCAATCAAAACTGTATCTTGTGTTAAATGTGGTGCAGCGGCGTGTCCTCCATTTCCTTTTATGGTAATAAAAATTTCATCGGCACTTGCCATTACTCTTCCTTTTCTGAAACTTAGCTTACCATAGTTTAAGCCAGGATGCACGTGCAGTGCAACAATTTTTGTTGGTGCAGGATTTTGCAGTACACCTTCTTTAATCATTAAACTAGCACCACCAGGATTTTTTTC
>Ga0114975_10000379_pt1 | contig 33431 bp, 31 predicted proteins | sample S_130626_EF_Meta_FD_87031 | JGI IMG/M metagenome (GOLD analysis project Ga0114975, IMG submission 87031) | Freshwater microbial communities from Lake Simoncouche, Canada to study carbon cycling - S_130626_EF_MetaG | ecosystem: Environmental > Aquatic > Freshwater > Lake | place: Lake...
CAGTTATATCATAAAGAAAATCAACACCATTAAAATGATTATAAAGAAAAGAATAATCCTCAATATGTTTTTCAAACTTAATAGGAAAGTTAATATGACTCTTTTTTAAAGAAAAAAGAACCTCAGGGGAAGCAAATAGACTAACCTTATCATACTCCATATACTTTTTTAAAGATATAGAATCATCAACTAATAAAACTTCAACATTATCAGTGTTAAAAAGGTCTGTTTTATTAGTTATGTTTTTTAATAATACTGTATTTTTACCCCTTTTAATCTCAGTTGGAGATAATAGTTCACAAAGAGTATTAACATCATCAGAATAACCAATGATATCAATGTCTTTTACTTCCCTTTTATAGTTGGGGAAATGAAATTTTAATGCTTTTGAACCTACTATTAACATATTTTTAATAAGAGTAAGAAGAATCAGAATCAGATTCAAATCCATAGTCATCATCTTCCGATCTAAATGATTTTTCATCATCTAATCTCATAAGATTTGTTGAATCTAATATATTCGGGTCTATTTTAACATCTAACTTGTTTTTAGTAGCGTCTTGTAATAACTCTTCAAGTCTTTTTTCAGCTTGTGACTTAGTTAAAAAATTCTCTCTTGTATCAGTTAGTAATTTTGATAAACTTTTGTAAAAATCAATAATTGTCATTTTTTTAATATTTCGTTAATAATATGTTCTCTGAATTCATCTTTTGGGACAAAACGCATATGGTCATACCAAGTTGGTTCATCACCATCATTTTTTATAACTAATGTTATTTCATCTTTATACCTTTCATAGACCTCATCTATTTCAGTATATGAATTTCCATAAACATCGATTACTTGATATTCCTTCCCAACTGTTAGTGTTGCTCTTGAGTTTATTATACAAATTACCGTGTCACCAGATTTGTATTTCGAATTATAAATTGTTCTTTGTTCCACGATACAAAAGTATAAAAACTTAATTGATTTTCAAAGTATATATCATGAAAATTTACCTAGATGGATAAATCATATATAGTTAAAATAACCCAAGAAATTGTTGATAAATCCTTTACTTCGTCAATTGAAAAAAAAATTTTTCAACATGATAATAGGATTAATTTGCGATGTCCATATTGCCTCGAAGGTAGAACGAAGGGGAAAAAAAGAGGTAATGTCTATTTTGATAAACTTATATACGTTTGCTTTCGATGTGGTAAAAAAACCAACTTTGATAAATTTACCAAAGATTTTAATCTAAGATTAGATCCATCTAAGAAACTTGAAATCATAGAACACCTAAACTCACAAATCTCCTTCCAAGATGCTGAAGAAGATTTGATGGAAACAGAGTTGAATAAGTTATTGGACTTCTCAGACTTAGAAAGAATATTTAATGATGGTGAAAATGTTATTACTGACTTCAAACCAGTAGAAAAGAACACGGGTATTTATCAATATCTTATTGGTAGAGGGATTACACCTAACCTACATCAAAATATCTATCAAGGAAAGTATTGGATTAATGATGAAAAATCAGAACACATTATTATTCTCCTAAATAGAAAGGGTAGTAAAATAATTGGATGCCAAGTAAGGAATCTCAGAGAGGGGAAAAAAAGATTATTTAAGATTTATAACTATGAAACCCTTTATAAGTGGATTTATGGGGTTGAAGAAATAACAGATATTGATGCTAATCAGTTAGTTATCTACAATAAGTTAAGTTATTACTTTAATATCTTAAATGTTGATTTCTCAGAAAGGATTACTGTTTTTGAGGGGTATTTAGATTCACTGTTCTACCCAAATAGTGTTGGTGTGGTTGGTGTAAATACGGATATGAAGTTCTTAGAGAATAATAATCTAGAAATACAATACTTTTATGATAATGATTCCGCTGGTTACCAAAAGTCAGAAGAAAAAATAAAAGATGGTTATCCTGTTTTTCTATGGAAGAAGTTATTTGAAAATATTGTAGACCAAAAAAACTCATCAGATCCTTATGGACTAATGTATAGAATATCAAAAGTTAAGGATTTAAATAAGTTAGCAGAACTTTCACCTGACCCTTATAAAAAGTTTAATCTAAAAGACTTTTTTAGTAAAGATATATTGGATATGAAGTGGATTCCCAAAAAGGAAAGGAGGAAATTTAGTCTAGTAAAGTTTTAAGATTATGTTTTCTGGTTTCTACTTGTTCTAACTTTTTTAAGAATTCTGGATTCTCAACTAATTTATCTATAAGCAGACTATCTGAGAATCTTACATTAGGTAAAGGTAAGGGTAAATTTATAATTTCTGTAAATCCTAAACACTCAATTTTATATGAATGGAAAAATTCGAGAACTTCTTCTGTTATAGTAGAATGTTCAAGTATTTTTTTCCTTAAATATTTGAATATATTTCTTTTCATATAAAAATACTCTTAATATTTTTATATTTAGGATTTTTATTTTTCATGTATTGATTGAATTCCATATCACCTCTTTCACCATTACATTTAATACAGACAATTGCCAAATTAACCTGTGTATTATTTCCACCTTTTGAAATAGGTATAATATGATCTGTAGTTGCATTTGTTTTATTTAACTTACAATTACAGTAAATGCATTTTGGATTTTTTGTTTCTTCTAAAAATTCTTTTGCAAATCCAGTAGTTCTTCTCTTTACATTTTTACCACTCCACTTTAAACCAATAACTACTATATTTTTATAAACTTTATACCTTTTTCTATAAATTTCACAAGATTTATAATTCTTGTTTAGATATATCAAAAACTTTATTAGGTATTTCCACTTTTTATAAAAATCAAAATCTACAAATAGGAAGTGCTCATGTTCAGATCTAAAGAGGGTTATTAGTTGTTTTATATCATTCATTAATTTTTCCCCTTTTTTTGTTTATATATAACAAAAAATAATCTATGTTATATGGGACTTAATATACAAAAATTTTCCTGGTCTGAAATGGTTTCTAATGGAAACGGAAAAACTTCAGGAACAGCCTTTGCTGGGTTAGTTATTTCTATGGTCGGTACTCTATGTTTCCTTCTCGGTTGTCTAGATAAAATGTTTATTTCATCTTCTATTGATGTTATAACACAATCAATTATATTTGTGGGTATTGGTACTAGTTTACTAGGCTTGAGAAAGTACGTAGACTCCAAAAAACCAGAAGCAGAAACACCATCTGAACCAGAAGCTTCCAATGAAGAAGAACTCATTAAAGGATAAAATAAAAAAACCTCCTAATTGGAGGTTTTTTTTTATTTTCGTTTACGATTCCCCCTAAAGGATTCAAATAAAACTTGTTCTGTAACAATCTTTTCAACTTCTTCCTCAGATTGAGCTTGTGCGTGTTTACCACCCTTATCAATTAAGTAAGTTTTAGATTGCCCTTCACCATTTAACTCAGATGGTAGAGTGATTTTATATTGATTAAATTCGACTTCACCACCTTCTTCGGCTAATTTATCTAAAGCATCTTTTAATTCATCTGGTGAATTTTTTGTATAATCACCACTAAATTCTGTTTCCATCTCAGGTGCTTCTAAAAACTCATTGAATTTCTTTAAAATTCCCATTTTCTAAAATTATTTTTATATTAATTATATATTAGTTTTAGAAATCAAAAAAGTCACTATCTTTGTTATTCTCAATTTTTACTTCTTTCCCCATTTCTTCCATAAATAAATCAAAATCATCTTTTATCAAGTCATCAATTTTCTCTGACCTATCAATTGATTTATATTGATTATCTATTTTTTCTTTGAAACTTGGATTGTTTTCGTATCTGGATTGGAATTCTTCAAATAAAGACTTTGACATTTTGGATAATTCAAAACCACCCCTTGTCAAATTTTTAGATTCTAAATGAAGTAAGTATTTAGGATAAAGCTCTTCATCTTTTAATGACATTAATAAAAAATTATTTTTTATTTATATGATTTTTTTGTATAATGATTTTTTTATATTTATCTATATCCGCTATGAATCAAATTTTGGTATGGTAATCTCATTGTTTGCTCATAATAAGTACCACCCCTATTTAGAAAAAATAAACATCTTGAGGAATTTATAAAAGCAATGAAATCAGTATTGTATTTTTTCATAACACCACTTGATTCTACTGTGATAAATCCTCTCTCCCTAAAGTCTGAAGATTTTAATGGTTTCACTTGACAAGTTTTATCCCTACCACCAATTTTAAAGGTTATATCAATTCCTAAAATCATATCTTTGTAAGAAGATGTTACCTCCCTTATAGGGTTAGATTCATCACCATACCATTCCTTAATAAACTTACAAACCCCATCTTCATTTTCTTCACCCTTCTTTTCGGTGTAACGAATTGTATCCCAAACCGAAAATGTGCCAGAATTTGATTTGAAGAATTTACCTTCTTCGTCGAATAAATCAAATTTAAGTTTTCTGACTAAATTCTCTAAGTGTCTGTAATCATTTATTTTAAATTTTTCCCAAATTCTACTGATTAATAGTTTGTTTGAATTTACTTTACCTATGACAGAGTATTTTCTACCAGGCATTTCTTTTTTTTCATAACCATATGCTTCATAAACAATTAATTTTTTACCAGATATGTCTGAAATGTTGACAGCTGTTCCAGGATAAGTTTTTTCTAATAGTTCATTTATAAAAATTTTGTATTTTTTGAATTCCGAATCACTCAAAACAAAGTCTTCGGTGTTTGATTCTTTTATAAACTCACTAAATCTAAGCATGTATTATATATAAATCTTTAAAACCCAGAAAAGATATCTAATACAACACTCAATCTTTTAGTTATTAATGGTAATCCCAATGGTTCTATAATAGAATTAATTGGTGATAAAATACACTTTTCAAATTGAGTATCTAAATCAATCTCTGGAGCCATTTCAATTGGATAAGAACCCCTTATGTAAGAAAATATATCATTCAAAGACTTATCCTTACAATAATAATACTTAATCTTATCACCAGATTTTATAAACTCATACTTGTTTTGTATTGACTTATTCCTATGTAAAAGATAGTTATGATAAGCAGATGCCTTAACAGCAAAGTGAGCACCACTAACAAACTCTAACTTGGTCTTATCATTCAAAACCTTATCTTCATACTTAGAACAAGATGATTGCATACAAATATCATCAATCTTATCAGGTACACATAAGTCAAACTCCTTCTTTAGATTCTTAACTAATTTTAAGAGTTCCTTAATGTTAAATGTATCTGGGTGTTCAAACAAATATTTTACAATACCAACAATCTTATCCCTTGCAAAAAGTGGTGTTGATGATCTAACAAGTTCTACACCCTTTGGGAAGATATATGACATTCTATCATATGGAATTCCATCTTCATATACAATGTGTTGAATATACTTCTTTTTCGCAATTGATATAATAGATTCGGAAATCCTTTCAAGTTCAAAATCTTGTTTATTCTCAACACCATAAGTTTGAGCATGTTCATCTAAACACTTCTTGAAATATCCAGCATATCTATTCTTATCAAGTGCGTGTATAAAATCTAATTCTGATGAATATTGATGTCTCCACTCACAATGATCCATTGCTGGTTTGAATGACACAAAAAGTGAGTCAGTATCTGCATAGATTGATACTTCTTCATTTCTTGGAATTGGTGTGACATTTTTTAGATTCATTGCTTGGTGAAGTTCTGTATCTAAGTGCCATTGGTTATACCAATAATCCTCATTTACTTGGTTCATTGTTTGAGTAAGCTTTCTACCCTCTGCTGTGATTGTGCCAGCAACATTATTGTTGAAAAGTGCGAAATAATTTGAAGCAAATGCTCCGTAACTGCCATTTAATACTAATTTTAAAGCTAATTGAAGTGAATTAAAATATTCAACTTCCATTTTTAGATCAGATGCTTGTCTCTTTAGGTCCCCTATTTTTTTTAATTTCTCTTCCTTAGACATACATCATGTATTATAAAATTCACAAAAGTTACACACCAAAATAATTAGAAGGTTAATCTTCTGTGTCAAAATTCTGTTCAAAACTTAACATAAGGTTTGATTCTTTATCTTTCACAAGTATAAAAGTATCAAAAATATTAAAGTTAACAAATTCATCATCTAAATTTATATTTGAAAGGTATTTCTTTCCAAATACTAGGTGTTGGTTTGATGATTTTATTGTATCTACTTCTAATTCCCATTTAGAAATTTCATTAAAAGTTACTTTACCATCTTGGACATTTATATTTAAGGTTTTTTCCTCTGAATTAATACTAGAAAGTTTCTTTACATCTGAAAAGTCACTACTTGAGACTTTAAAAGACCATCTACAATTTTTAGGATTCAATCTAGTATCAATAAAATTCTTATTAACTTCTCTAATTTTAAATTGTTCACCTCCAACACAAGATATTTTCAACTTACCATTTGATAATTGAGCAGATCTTATATGCATTAAATTATCATCTTCGGGTAATGGTTTATAGATCATATCAAATTTTATTTGATTCTCAGTGTTAAAGAATTGTATATTCTTTACAAATTTAGAAGCAGACGTTATAATAAAATCAAAGGTTTCTTCTTTGGTAAAGTTATCAATATAATCTTTTGTGGAAACCATATATGCTTTTAATGCGGCTACTTGTTGTTCATTTGATAGAACTGAATATAATATCATGTGATTACTATCAAATTTAATCTTGATAACATCTTCTATACCAGTTAAATCTTTTAACTTACTTACTAAATCCGAGAATTTTGATTGATTGAACTTCAATGAAAGCTTTTGTGCCATAAGGAATATATGGATTTGTTATGGATTTGTTTAAAACAAAAAAAGTCTCATTTCTGAGACCTTTTTGTGTACGAGGAGAGGGAGTCGAACCCTCACGACATTGCTGCCAATGGATTTTACTTACCACTATAGCTTTCGCTACCCTATCGGTTTGTAGTCTGGACTATTCCTTCACCATATTAGATTTCTCTAATTTAGGTGGGTGATTATAGTCTCTGCACGTTTCCCTTTCGGGACTTCGCTCAGAGTTGGCATCAGCATTACCTGTTAAGCGTTCTCTGAATTTACACCTTACTAATAAAGGATTTCTCCTTTACCGACCCAGCCCTAATTTTAAGTAGGACTAGTCCATCGTGTATACCTGTTCCACCATCCCCGCATTTCTTTGTTGATTTGATGATACAAATATAGTAGAAAAAATCTGAAAGGTTCAATTATTTTCTTAATATTTTTTTCTTCTTTAATTTTTACTCCTAATAACCATTTTGGAAATTATCTTTTTAATATATAACAAGGTAAACATAAATTTTAAACATAAATGGCAACTAATAAAATTCTAAACATACCACAGTGGTTATTAGTGGGGAGTTCTTCACAACCTGATTTAGGTTATAATAGTATTTTCCCAAAACTAGGTGGCCCAACTGGAAGTTGGTATGTAGTAGATGACCAAAACAATGAAAAACGATTAGCTTTTGATTATGTAATTGGAGCTGGTATATCTCAAAGTGAAGTTGGGAATCCAAGTCCATATGGTTATAGATTAGATATTCAATTAGGTGGTGGTTTATCATACTCTCAAGGTTTTTATTCAGGGGCACCAATTAGTGTTTTTGGAATTACACCTTCTATGTTATCAATAACTGGTTCAAATGGTCCTGGTTATGTTTTATCTACTTCAACAGTTAGTGGAGAATTTAAATGGATTCAGAGTTTAAGTACAATAAATGGACCTACAAATGCAATTCCCAAATTTACAGGAGATGGATTTTTGACTGCTTCTCAGATTATTGATACCGGCACATTAGTTTATATTGGTACTACACCATCATCTACATTTGCATCATTTAGTGTTAATGGTGCTATGAATGTTGGAAATGCGTCTGATGGATATTTATACTTTGGTGACCAAGTAAATAATTATATAAAGGGTGAACTTGGTGGTGGATTTGTTGTAAGAACAACTGATGAATTTAAAGTTGAATTATATACCAATAGTGTACCAACATATAAGATTATAGATTTTGATAATTTAGGTGATGAGAATAGGACTTTAGGTCTTATGGATGGAGTTTTCCAATTTGGTGACTTTACTTATAGTAAGTATTTATCAGCTTCTAATTTAAATTTAGTGCATTTTGGTAAAACCGAATCATCATTTCAATTAGAATTAATATCTGGTAGTCAAGGAGCTATCAAAATTCAAGATGGTTTACAAGGTTCTTATAGTTTATTAGTTTCAGATTCTTCTGGGATTGGTACTTGGCAGAAATTTTATGGATATAATGGATTAACCACTTCTGGATTAGGAATTGGTCTTAATTTGACTAATATTCAAGGATTAACTTTAAGTGGTGGTACATTTGGTATAGATTATACTAAATTTGCTTTACCTATAAAGGTTTATGATACCTTTACAATATCTTTAGCAACTGTTAGTGTTGCTACTGGTGTTACATATGGTTCAACATTTGAAACACCATCATTTAGGGTAGATCAGTGGGGAAGAATCGTTGGTATTGGTACTGTATCTACTAGTGCATTCACTGGTCCACAGGGACCTACTGGATTTTCTTTTACTTGGCAAGGTACATATGCAACTTCATCTACTTATTCACTTTATAATGTTATTGAATATGATGGTTCTAGTTATATTTCATTAGGTACTTCAAGTCCTGGTTTAACACCAAGTACAGTAACTCAAAGTTGGAATTTAATGGCTTCGAAAGGAGCTACTGGTGCTGTTGGTTCTACTGGTCAAGGATTTACTTGGCAAGGAACTTTCTCAGAAAGTATTACATATGGTTTTTATGATGTTGCTTATTATGATGGTTCTAGTTATATATCTGTTACAATCTCAAATTTAGGAAAAACACCAAGTGTGGCTACACAAAGTTGGAATATAATGGCATTGGGTAGTAATAATGCAACATTAAATATAACTGGTACTTATGGTGCAGTTTTAGTTTATGGTGAATATGGATGGACTGCTTTGGGACCTGCAACTGCTGGGTATGTTTTAACAACTGGCGGTACTAGTTCATTACCTTATTGGTCAGAGCCAATTGCTGGTAGTGGAATTGGATTTGGTACTTTCTCAAAGGGATTTACAGTTAGTTTAAATACATTTGGAGGACAATTTAAAACTTTTGGAAAATATTTAGATGGTCAATACATACCTTCTACTGGATGGACATTAGAGGAATTTATTTATGACGTGGTTACTGAGGCTAAAGCTCCTTCTGTTAATTTAACTATTCGGAATATGCCAAAATATATAGAATTTGGAGCCACAGGTGCTGGAATAGATTTACTTTTTGGTTATACACTTACAAATGTTGGAGCAACTGCAGTTTCTGGTGAATTGAAATACTCAATTGATAATAAACAAACCTATGACATTATATTCACAGGAACATCCACACCAAACACACTAATGCATACGGTAAGTATTGTGGAATATAATACTGTGAAGTATGATTATCTATACACAGTTACTGATAGTATTGGAGGAGTTGGAACTGCTGAAGATAGTATTTCTGTTAGGCCATATGTTTCTCCTAATGTTATTACATCAGTCATAGGTCAATCATTAAATCAAAATGGAGTTACTGGTGAAACTAATTTGAAGAGACAATATGGTAACGTGGCATCAGATGTTACATTGACCTACACAAGAAATAGTCCAAGAATCGATGTTACAACTTATTCACTATTCTTTAGAAGGGGTCCTTCTGGTGCTTATGGTGCACCAATTTATGGACCAGTACATTTAACACAGCCAGCTAGTGGATCAGTCAATGATGACCATAGTACAACACAACCAACCCTTAATTTAGCATTAGCACAAACAATAAATAATATTGATTACTATCATGAAGTTCAAGATGAGTATGCAACTACAAATTCAGACCCCGCAAGAGTGACATTCGAACCATTATTTTTCTACGGACCAACTAGCTCTAATCCAAGTAATAGAGCACAATTATTGACCATGCCAAATGTAAAAATTTCAAGTGCAGCAGGGTCACCTAAATTCTCATTTACAACTGGAATCACTTATAAGAATTTTGTTATAGCTATACCGAGTTCATTCACGATCACTCTGATTGAAAGTATTGAACAAAATGGCAATATATCAACGGTGCCTTTAAGTGGTAGCTTTGTCACAAAAACAACAATTAGTGTAGATGATTTCTTAGCATTGAATCAATATAGTTATGATGTATATTACTATTCTTTTGCTAATGTTTATAATCCATCAAACACTTGGAGAATCACTTACAGTTAATAAAAAATTATAAAAGTTAAAATGCCATTAGAATTACCTTCACTACAACCAGTATCAGGAATACTACCAGTAAATTCAGTACCAGTAGAATTGGTTTATGGACCATTCAGCGGAGCTAACATTGATTCCGCTAAACAAGCTGCTTTAGACGCTACAGTAGATAGGAGATATATCACCATGAAGGTTGGTTTGATTGTCAATGGAGTGGGTTTTGTTTATTATTTTAAAGATTTAACTACACTTGTTCCAATTGGTGGAGGTGAAACAGGTCCACAAGGATTTACTGGTCCACAAGGACAAACTGGCCCTCCAGGAGCAGGTGCTGCAGCAACTTTAGTTGTACCTTTTGGTCCAACCAACCAATTTGTTTATTCACACATATTTGGGACAAGACCTTTAGTGCAAGTTGTTGATTCAAGTGGTAATCAAATGACTATTGGTAATGAAATAGATTTTATAAATGTAACTGATACAGATATAGTAATTGATTTCAATAATTCATATTCAGGTAATGTAATAGTTGGTGGTGGTTTGACTGGTGCACAGGGTAATACAGGACCACAGGGAGAAACAGGTGCTCAAGGTCCAAAGGGACCTACTGGTGACGTTTTATACACTGGACAGCAAGGACCAACTGGTTTTCAAGGGTTTACAGGACCACAAGGAAATACAGGTGTACAAGGTGTAACAGGACCACAAGGATTTACAGGAAATCAAGGGTTTACAGGACCACAAGGAAATACGGGACTTCAAGGCCCAACTGGTCCACAAGGATTTACAGGAAATCAAGGGTTTACAGGACCACAAGGAAATACAGGTGTACAAGGTGTAACAGGACCACAAGGATTTACTGGAAATCAAGGTGTAACAGGACCACAAGGAAATACAGGTGTACAAGGTTATACTGGACCACAAGGTGGAACAGGTGCTGATGGTGCTGTTGTTTCACTAGTTCAAACTATTGTTCAATGGACCTATGCTGGAATCAATCCAATGACTAATGTATTTGGCCAGTTCAGATCAAATTCTTCTCAATTTAATAGTGCTTTACAATTCCAATTCCATAAGAATGATATAAACAATATTAGTTATGCTAATTGGTTTAGTCAACTAAATACATTTGTTGCTGGTGGAAATCCAAGTTACCTACAAGTTTATGATGCAATAACTGCAAGTAATACAGGTCTTTATAAGGTAAATAATGTGGTTCAAGGTGGGTTTACATATTCTATATTTGTTGATTCACCTTTTATAGTAGCTAATGGAGATTTCATTATAGGTAGTCTTTATAATGTTACTTGGGTAGCAAATGGTACTATTGGTGCAACTGGTACAACTGGATTGCAAGGATTTACTGGCCCACAAGGTTTTACTGGTAATCAAGGTGTAACAGGACCACAGGGTAGGACCGGACCACAGGGATTTACAGGTCCTCAAGGATTTACTGGTAACCAAGGTGTGACTGGACCACAAGGTAATACTGGTGCTCAAGGCGCTACTGGTATGAATTGGAGAGGTACATATGTTGGAACAACCAGTTATTTAAAAAATGATGTTGTTTATTACCTTGGATCAAGTTATATAGCAACTAACGATGTTAATGCTAATAGTGGAGGAACTCCAAGTACAAGTATACCAATCCCAACAGCTAATTGGAATTTAGTTGCTCAACTTGGATACAAATCAGGCCCAACTTGGCAATTTCAGAATATAGTCACTGCACCAAGTCCATCCATTGGTGGTGGTAAAGTAAGCTTCAATAGTGGAAGTATCTCAAGTTTGACTAAAATGTGGATAAGTGGGCAAGATGCCTCTGCTATCGCTTCAACTGTTTTTATAGAAAGTTGGAAGCCAGGAGATGTGATTAATTGGACTTTAGCAGCGTACCCTACAGCCAATACACCAAATTTAACATTAAGACTTGGAACATATTCTATATATTCTGGCGGTGGCGGATATGAATTTAATGTAACTTGCTTAGCTGGCAATCCTGGTAGTTCAATAGTTGGATTTGCAAATAGTAATCTACTTTCCTTAGTATATCAACCAATAGGTCCAACTGGACCAATGGGTGATATAACAATTGCCACTGGATCTGTTGGTTATTTACCAATTTACACCCAAGATAATACTAAACTTTTAGGAACTACTGTTTCATTTAGTTCTAATTCTGGTTTTACTTCAAGTGTTTATTTAGAAGCTAATCCTGCTAGTTATAATTTTGGTAGAAGTTATAGGATACCAGCATTATATAATACTTTCAATGGTACTCTTAATAAAGCCCCAATTGGTGATTTTATTTTACACACTGGTGATCAAGACATAGTTGGAACAAAGTATTTTAGATATGGATTCAATACAAGTATTGAACCAAATCTTGATGCTTCTTCATCATCAAGTGTTATAACAAGACTTCTTTATAGAAGAACAATGCTTACTTTCTTTGGATCTTTACAAAGTGCTCAATTCCAAGGTGATAATGTAAGAATTGAAAAAGCTTGGACCAATAAAAGAAATCTTGCAGGTGGGTATATAGACCCCACAAATAGAAATGCACTTGGTGGAGGACCAAACAACAGTTCGATACTAGACCAAATAATCAGAACTGACTCAAGTAAAAGAGCTTTTGCTAAATCAATATATTCTGATGAAATTGATTATGTAGGATATGGGAAAACAGCAAATGGTGGTATTTTTGGTGCTGAAAACATAAGGACAGCTGGCACAACCTGGAATCAAATAATTGGTAGGTCAATAAATACTACAATCACAAATGATATTGATCCTTATGCTATTGGTGGACTTGGGTTTTCTTATTCTTTCAGAGATCCTGACCATATAGACAATTTTGTATTCAATATGCATGTTAGTAGGATGAAAAGTGCTACTAATTCTACTCAAGTAGATACTTTATTACACCATTGGTTAAGAGGTGAAAGTGGATTCCAAGAAACCACAACTGGTGGTAAAACTGCTTATTATTCATTTACACAATCAACACTCTTATTCGTAAACCCACAAATTGGTGGTTTTAGCTTAGGTGGTAATTTTGCAACAGTTTCATCATCAGTTGGTGTTTATACAAGACATGATGTAGATGATGGGCAAATAATAGATGCTTATGACTACTTCTCTTCAAGAGTTGGAAATGGTGATGTAAATAGTAAAATATTAAACCACGTTGGTTATTTTGCACAATCTAAAACTAGAGGAACAGCTTCTTTTGATCCTTCTGGTAGAAGAACTTATAATCAGAAACCAGGTCCTGTATTATGGCCAGCAACATATTCCTATCAACAAGCACCTTGGGCATTTTATGCTGAAGATGATAAATCTAATTTAGGTGGTGGTTTGATGATTAATATGGGTGCTACTTTTGGTACAAAATTAAATGCTTGGCTAGAAATCCAAGGAGCTACTACAAGTAAAGCACAAATTAGATTGAATCCAGCAACTGGACCAGCTTCACCTGGACAAGGTGATATGTGGTTTACTGGTGATAACCTTTATTTCTATGATGGAACAAGTAGATTTGATTTGATATCATCTCAAAATACCGGTGTCAAAGGTAGATTAGGTGTTTATCCTGCTAATGGAACTAGGTTAGATGATGAAATATCATGGAGTTCTGGTGGATATGGTAATTTAGGTACAGTTTCAGTAGTATTGAATCAAATAACAAATAGAGATTTTACTGAGGAAACAAGGGCTGTTGGTTATATTAATTATGTAGGCTCAAACCAGATTGATGTTAGTGGTGGAAAAATGTTAACTGTAAGAACAAATTATCCAACATCTAATTTAATTTTAGGAACTGCCATACAATCAGTTGGTACAACTGCTCAACTGCTTGGTCTGAATGATTTAATTGATAGTATAAACACAAACCCATTACATGGATATGAAGCATCATTTACATCAACAGGGCCGGGTGGATTTACCATATCCATAACGGCACCTTATTCTACATTATCAGGAAAATATGGTAGTAATGTAAATGGAATAAGTCTCACATTTTCAGCAGCTAACACATCAAATCCAAATTTTGGACAAGAAGGTGGATCATTTTTGGGTATTTCAACACCATTCTCAGGTGGTGTTAGTGTTCCAGATATAACCTATACAGTCCCTTCAAATAACAAATCTCAAAGTTTTGTTATGACTGAGGGAAATCAGTTAATTAATGGAAATAAAACATTCTCAGGAACAGTTGATTTTAGAGGTTTGATTACTTCCGGTACCTTTAGCAATGACTTTGAGAGTGTTAGAAGAAGAGTTAAAGTATTTGAGGGTGGTCCAACAGTTCCAATACCTTTTATTGCTAGTGAAGGCCAAAATTGGATGTCAAAAGGTGCGTATATCAGTGAGGATTATAGATTAGAGAGAACTTTCTATAACCAAAATGTAGTTACACTTCCTACTTGGGGTAACCTATCCTATTATAGGCCAGCTACTTTCAGCTTAAATTTGGATGGTAGAACTGATGGATTTGAAATTTTAAATATATCCAAATTAAATCAAGTTATAGGTGGTTATTTGGGTCTAACATCAACTTCTGATTATGATTGGCCAAGTGGTCTAACTGGTTATTCAGATGGTTTAGTTATAGGTAGATTAAATACAACTATCTTAGAAAATGTCAAAAAGGGAGGTAATACCTTAACAACTAAGACTGATATACTAAATGCTCAATATTCTCAGAATGGTCCAATTAATCCGCGCGGTGATGCTGGATTTTCAACTGAAGTAATAAGTAGTGATAATACAATTTTTAATTATCATAAAAATACTGTACTAAATACTGGGTCTAGTAAGCAAAATGCTAAAACAGATTTATTCATAGAATCTGGAGAAAGAGGTAATAATAATAGTGGTATTTATAGAGCAACATATTCTTTTGGTGTCCATTATAGAAATAATGGTAGTGCCGCAGGAAATTATAAATCCCAAATAGAATACCAATATGATTTTTATTCTTCTAGGAGTATTAATCAAGAAAACACTATAAAAGAAGTTGGTTTCTATGCACAGGATAAATTAACAGGGCAGGTAATTGACCCAATGGGCAGAACTTATTCATTAGGTCCTAACAATCCAACTTATGATCCTTGGTCTTTCTTTGCAGAATCTGATAAAGCAAACTTTGGTGGTGGATTACTCCTAATGGGAACTAATAGTTCGGTAGTAAGAGGAATAACTTCAACTCCTGAATATAGTGATATACTTAAAGTTTATCAAAATGGATTGGAAGCCTGGTTAACAATTCAAGAACCTTTAGCTAACAAACCACAAATTAAACTTTTACCAGGAACACCATCTACTGGTGGATTTGCTAATGGTGAAATGTGGTATACTGGAACTGCCCTAAACTTCATATCAGGAGGAACTACCTATGATTTATTAGTAGGTGGAGCTGGTGGTGCAGGTTTTCAAGGACCAACTGGTCCTAGTGGTGTAAATAGAAGTGATACTTTTTCAGCTACTACATCGTTTACAGTAACACACAACTTCAATACCATTCCTGTTGTTGAAGTTGTATCTGGAACCGGATTGCCATTTCAAGTTATAATACCATCATCAATTATACACACAAGTCTTAATCAATATACAGTAACATTTGCAACAACATCTAGTGGTAGAATACTCACTGGTATTGGACAGAATGGTAATGCAGGTGGACAAGGAGTTAAAGGTGATGATGGTCCACAAGGACCAACTGGGCCTACAGAATTAAATACAATTACTGGTAATGTTGGTTCACTACTTGTAAGAGAGGCAACCGGATGGACAGCTTTAGCTTCAGCCACTGCCGGTTTTATACTAACATCTGGTGGAATTGGAGTTAAACCTTATTGGGGACCAACCTTTGGCGGAGGTGGTGGTAGTGGTGATGTATCTACTGGAACTTTTAGAAACATACCTATTTACTCAACTAGTACTACAGGCACGTCATTAGCTGATACAGTTGATGGAACAACAATACAATTAGCAGACCAAACTGGAACTAAAACTTATACTATACCCAATTCACCATCAAGTGCTTTATTTGTAATGACTGAAGGCGACCAAACAATTGGAGGTACTAAGTCATTTACAAATCAAGTAAAAGTAACATCTAATGGTCTTGATAATGCACAAATATTAATTGATGGCAGTAATGCTAATTGGATTAATTTTGGAAATCTTGGATTTGGTAATCCAGTTACATCTGGAACTAGACCAGCTGGTACTAAACTTTTATTGGCAGGAGATGATAGTGCTAGTGCAGCTATTGGTGTCCAACAAAAAACAACAACAGACACTAGATTGTGGTTACAAGGTGGTCTAGCTGGTAGTGTTGACTTCTATACAGATAACATAAGAGTTGGTAGAATTGATAGTGCTACTTTAAGTTTATATGGAAGAGCTTTATCATTTGGTTCACCTACTTCTTCTTCTAATTTTGGTGGTAAATCATTGACCTTACAAATGGAAAATGATACTCTAACAGCAAACAGGACAATAACAGTTCCTGTATCTGACCAAAATGACTATGTTATAGTTCAGAAATTGAACCCTGGTCTTACTGGTTCAGAAACTGGAAAAGCTGCTATGGTAGTAGATGCTTATGGTAGTGTTACGAGAGGTGGTGAGATTATTGGATTGGGTGTTTATTCATTAACTACAACTAACCCGATGACTAGCCTACTGGGTGCTACTTCAATGTCTAGAGGAACAATAGTTCCAACTGGCGGAAAAACTATTCCAGCAAACTGGTGGGGAGTTGGTAAAGTTGTTACTGGTAAATTAGTGGGTACTATCCAAAGAGTTAATATAGGATCTTTCAAATTCACACTGAAATATGGAGCAACTACAATAGTTGATAGTGATACATTAGCTTGTACAGCATTTAGCGCGATAAATCCAATCGAAATAAATTGGATGATTACTTGTAGAGCAGTTGGCGCTTCTGGCCAATTATATGGGTTTATGACCATAAAAGAATATGATGCTGGTGGTGGGTTTAATCTATCAAGAACAGAAACAGCATTCAAAGGAAATAATTTCGTATCAACAACTTCAGATCAAGAATTAGATGTTTATGTGGATTTTAATGGTAGTGGTTTTATCAATATAGAACAAGTTATAGTAGAATATAAAAACTAATAAATTATGCCAATTTCAGTAATTAAAGGGAATTTTTATGATGGTCCAATAGATTCATTTCTAACACTTTTTGTTGATCCATACTATTATAATTCTTACTCTGGGTCAGGAACCACTGTAATTGATTTAAGTGGTGATAATGATGGTACTTTAAATAATGTAACATTTGATGTTGAGCAAGGTGGATCTTTTGTCTTTAGTAATAACAGTTATATAGATTTTCTTAATAACCAAGACTACTATAGTACAGGTGACTTAACAATTTGTGCATTGGTTAAACCAACTCAGGATAATATGGGAAATGAAGGGGGACCTATAATTTCTGTGGATTCTTTTACAAATGGTTCTAATTATTTGGCTTTAGTTTATGGAACTTCAACATATCCAGGTAGATTCTCTTGGATCCAAAGATCTGGAACTGGAGGATCTTTAAATATACCAACAAATACAATTTGCCCAAGTAATGATTGGTATTTTGTAAGTATAACAAGAAGTGAAAGCACTGGAAAAACCAAAATTTATATAAATGGTGTCTTAGATAGAGAAAATGATTCAGGCACTACATTACCAACATACAACCTAAGAGTTGGTAGAAATAAAGTAAAAAATCCATCAGGTCAGTTTCTCGGTAAAATATCTTCTATAAGAATTTTTATTAGAGAATTAACACAATCTGAAATAGTTAATATTTATAATAATCTACGACTACCACCAAAAACTCTTGGTAATTCTAACTATTCATATGAACCAAGTCAAAATTTGATGGTTTATTCAAATAGGAGTCTCCATGTAGACGCAGGTGAACCAAACTCCTATTATATAAGAGGTAATACATTTTCTGATTTAACAGGTAGAGGAATAAATGGAACTTTAACAAATTCTTTCTCGGGCACAAATCCAACTTTTAGTCAGTTTAATGGTGGGTATTTCAATTTTAATGGTTTTAAAACATCTATTATAACAAATCCAGACCAAACTGGTAATAGTTTCATAGAATTTAATGCAGAACAATTACCAACCACAAATAAACCATCCACCATAATAACTTGGGCTAGATGTAGTGGATACACAAGAACAAATAGATATATCTTTTCTTATGGAAGTCCAGTACCTAACCAATCTAGATATTTAGGTGTTAGTACACTACTTGGTAAATTTATAGTAGGTGGTGGAGCTTCTTCTGAATTAGTTTCAAATTCTAGTGTTATACTAGATAAATGGTTCCAACTCACATTTGTTTATACAGGATCTGATATTCTAATTTACGTAAATGGTGTTGTTGATGGTTCTTTGACTAGATCTCTCACAACATTTGTAATCGGTCAAAAAGCAAGAATTGGCAGACAAATAACTGTAGATGGTGGTTCTGTAGCAAATGCAGATGGTTATTGGTTTGGAGATATATCAGAAGTTATAGTTTATGATAGAGTTTTAGATCCGCAAGAAATATACCAAGACTATAAAGTAAAAAGATATAGATATGGATTAGGTGAAGTTACTAGACCAACAGGTGGTGCTTCAGGACTTACAGTACCAATAGTTGTAACAATTGAAATATCAGGTATAAATACAACAACAGCTCAATCTGGTGTTCAGATAGTTTCAAATGGTAATTCTAACATAACTGCATCTGGCATTATTTGGAGTACTTCAAGTACAAACTTAATTTCACTTGGTACACAAGTTACAGGTTTAGGAAACATAAATATAACTGGGTTAAGTCCAGGTGTTACATATTATGTAGTAGCTTATGCTACGAACGCTGTTGGAACTTCTTATGGAGATATTCTATCATTTATATCTACTCCAATTGTATTACCTAATGTAATAGCAATAACAGCTTCTTATACAGGCAATTCAGCTTTTGCAACTGGTAGTGTGACTGGATTAGGAAATGCTACTTTTGTATCGGCTAGAGGATTTGTTTGGAGTACTTCTCCAATTGATCAAAACACTGCTGGAACAATAACGACAACAAGAGTTACTGAAAGTGGTTCATTTGTTACAGGTGATTATGGACTATCAATATCTCCACTAAATGCTGATACAACTTATTATGTAAGGGCATTTGCTACAAATACTGCAACTACAGCTGGTACAACTAATACACCTGGAACTACTTATAGTAGTACTCAATTGGTATTTAGAACTTATGCTTTTGCAACAGTTACAATAACATCAATACCATCTGCTAGCATCACTGGTACATCATTTTTTGTGAATATAACAACAACTGGTCAATTAATCACAGAACAAGGTGTTATTTGGAAAACAGTTAACTCTATTCCTAACATCTCTTCGGATTTAAATGTGAGACAATTTGGTTCAGCAGGTGCCTACTCTTTCACCATTAATTCACCTGTGAACCCAGGCACTACTTATTATGTGTATGGTTATGTTAAAAATGCTGCAGGAATTGCCTATTCAACACCTGTACAAACAGTTGTAACAGATAATTTCCCAGTATTGACTACCGATGATGTTAGTAGTTCAAATATAACTAACACAACAGCTACTGTTAGTGGTTCATTAGATAATATAAGTGGATCTACGGTAACTCAACTTGGATTTATTTGGACTGATGATTCATCATTTTTTGATTTTGGACTAGATATCGATAACAAAATTGGTGTATATACCAAGACTATTGGTATAACAACTGGGCCATATTCTCACAAAATAACTGGTCTTTCAGAATTAACTAATTATTATGTTAGAGCCTATGCATTAAACTCAGTTGGATATGGATATGGAGATCCAAAACCATTCACAACTTTTGGAACACCTATAGTTACTGTATCAACACCTAGTCTCCCAACTTTAATACCTGACCAGTATATCTTAAATGGTAGTATATTATCTTTGGGTGGATATTCACCAGTTGAAGTTGGGTTTGAATATTTTATCACTACTCCTCCAGGAGTTGTAACTACGGTTATTTCTATAGCGGCACTAACCACAACTGGTGTATTTGGTAAAAAGGTGATACTAGTACCGAATACAAATTATTCAGTTAGATCCTATGTTAAATATCCTCTTGGGACAATCTATAGTGGCGCATTATTATTCACAACACAAGCAGGTTTACCATCAGTGATTACAACACCTATTTCAACACAAACATCAACAAGTGCAAATAGTGGTGGTGATGTTACATCCGATGGTGGATCACCAGTGACTGCTAGAGGACTGGTCTATAATACAAGTCCAATTCCAACTACAGCCAATCCATCTATACCTGGTGGTGCTGGAAATGGTACATTCATAAGTAATATCACGGGATTAACACCAGGCACGACTTATTATGTTAGAGCTTATGCAACAAATGCTATTGGAACTCAATATGGAAATGAAGTAACTTTCACAACATCAGCATCCACAACAGCAACTGTAACAGCAACCACTACACCAACATCTCCTGGTCAAAACACAGCCACTAGTGGTGGTAATATATCATCAGATGGAGGTTCACCAGTAACTGCTAGAGGTGTTGTTTGGTCTACATCAACCAATCCACAATTGCCATCTACTTTTAAAACAATAGATGGAACAGGACCAGGTACATTCACAAGTAATATTACTGGATTGTTGCCAAAAACAACTTATTATGTTAGAGCTTATGCAACAAATGTCAATGGAACTGTATATGGACCACAAATATCATTTATAACTATTGATGTACCAGAACTTACAACAACTGCTATAAGTGCACCTACCAATAATTCTGCTCAAAGTGGTGGTAGTATTTCTACTGACAATGGTTCTGCAATAATTGCAAAGGGTGTTGTTTGGTCTACCTTAGCAAATCCTACAATATTATTGACTACTAAAACCTCTAATGGAACAGGTACGGGCAATTTTACTTCTACTTTAACACTTTTAACTCCATCAACAACCTATTATGTTAGGGCTTATGCTACAAATGGTGCTGGTACAGGATATGGTAATCAAGTTACTTTTACGACAACAGCAGGCCCTACAGTGAATACAAATATAACAACACTTAACATAACTAATAATTCTGCTCAAAGTGGTGGTACAGTTTTAGCTGATGGTGGTGCGACCGTAACTGCTAGAGGTGTTGTTTGGTCTACAAGTCAAAATCCAACAATTTTACTTCCAACTAAAACATCAGATGGAACTGGAACTGGAGCATTCACTAGTGCAATAACAGGATTGGCAGGAAATACAACTTATTATGTTAGAGCTTATGCAACTAATGCTAATGGAACTTCTTATGGTACACAAGAAAGCTTTGTTACATTCCTAATTACTACTGGTACTATACAGGCACAAGATATATTCTCAAATAAAGTAAATGTTGTTGGTAGTTCTAATATTATTTGGACTACTCCTGCTATAACTGCTAGAGGTGTTGTTTGGTCTACAAGTCAAAATCCAACAATTTTACTTACAACCAAAACATTAGATGGAACTGGAGCTGGAACATTTGATAGTCCAAACGTTCAGGTATTATCACAGACAACAACTTACTATATCAGAGCTTATGCAACAATTACAGGTGGCACCACTTATTACGGAGATGAAAAAACATTTACCACACCGGTACATCCTCTAATATTCAATACAACATTGAGTTCCGTACCATATCAAGATACCTATATAACTTCCAATATAAGAGAAAATAAAATTAACAACTACTCTCAATTTGTACCTGGTGTAGGCGGCGGATCTGGCTATTCAAATTATCAGGATTTTAAAATTGCATTTGATGGCCCAACCAGTAGATTGTCCAATATATGGAGATTTGGATATGTTCGTACAACTGCCCAACCAGCTTCAGTGGGAGATTTGACCATAACCACACCAGGTACAGTCAATTCTACTAACCCACTTAGTTTTGTTTCGAGATTATCCTCAGAGCCAAACAATATTTATAATGGTCCTTTTAACAGTATAAATGGCAATTTGAACGCAGCTCCTGCAAGAACTTGGTATCTTAGAAGTTATATCACCGACACACTTTCTGGCGGTTCTAATATAGTTTATAGTAATGTAATAAATGTAGTTCATGTGCCCATAATTCAAAGTGATTTCACAATACAAACTGATCAGGGAACAATTACTATCGAATTCAAACTCGTTACGATGAGACCTACCGATAGCCCATCACCCGTGGTTAATAATTATGGAGTGACTTACTTTCCAATGGCAAATGAGAGTGATGTTTCATCTTCTGGTCCTTATTACAATATTTCATTTAACCAACCTCCAACACTGAATGTACAAAATATTGTAAATATAGTACAAGATATTAGGTTAATTCCAGTTAATAGTTGGTATTCTATAATGGGTTGGGTAGAATATACTAGTGTGGATGGAACTATGAGAATACATGGTCAACGTACTGCACGTCAAAGACCGGCGGTAGAACTAATATCTGCCCAAATCAACGGTATAACTACAGGTTCAGTAAATTCTATCACAACTTCGGGAGCCACTATAACAGGAAGTAATATAACTAATAATGGTGGTGGTACAATCACAGCACGTGGTGTTTGTTGGTCAACATTAACAACTCCAACTATTGGAAATTCCAAAACCAATGACTTTGTGAGTGACGCAACTGCCAGGGGTTCATTCGATAGTGTGATCACCGGATTATCGAGTGGCACTTACTATGTTAGAGCTTATGCAACAAATGAAGCTGGTACAAGTTATGGTAATCAAGTAAGCTTTACAACAACTCTTCCATCAATATCAACATTTGATTATAACACCTCCTATATTGTCACATCTAACGGACCTTCTAATCTATCTGGTGAAATAAGATTTGATATGACAGTAACAAACGGGATCAATCTTATTCCAGGTATTGAACAATCACTGTTTTCAAATTTTAGTACAGTTGAGAGAAGTAGTGATGGGAATATAATATCATCATCTCCTGCTACAGTTACTGTTTCTGGATTTGGTGATTTTGCTACCTTAGCATTACCAAATGAAATTAGATATTACAGGGGATATGTTAAAAACGCAGATTCTTCAATAAAAGTTTATACACCAAATCCAGTGAGATCATTTCAATTTGAAGATATTAGACTTACTAGCCTCACTTATGACGCCGCAAATAATAGATTTGTAGCCGTTATACAATTTAATGCAACTAGTGGTCTACTAGTTGCCTTTATAGGAATTGTTACTCGAAAAGATTCAATTGACCCCGCATCTACCCCATTTGGTAATAATACAACCAATGCATCTAGTATAACAAGTGCAACAAATACCTATACAGTGACACAACCGGCTACATCCTATCTATCCGGAGAAACTATGAGGGCTAGAGCCTTCGTACAAATTAATGGTAGTCGGAGACAATTCTCTTTTGATATGCGGACTGCAACCAAAACTTAAATTAAATAATTAATATAAATAAAAATAAATTCTATGGAACACATACTACAAGAAAATAAAGATAGATTCGTAATGTTTCCCCTTAAATATCACGATATTTGGGAAATGTACAAAACAGCAGAACACTCCTTCTGGACAGCAGAAGAAATTGATCTAAGCCAAGACCAAACAGATTGGGATGAAAAATTAAATGATGATGAAAGACACTTTGTTAAAATGGTTCTAGCATTCTTCGCCGCATCTGATGGTATTGTAAATGAAAATCTAGCTGAAAATTTCTTGAAAGAAGTACAATACCCAGAAGCAAAATCTTTCTATGGATTCCAAATCGCAATGGAAAATGTACACTCAGAAACATATTCACTCTTAATCGATACTTATATAAAAGATGAGAAAGAGAAAAATATGTTGTTCCATGCTATTGATAATTATCCCTCCATTAAAGAAAAAGCAGATTGGGCACTAAAATGGATTTCCTCAGAATCTTTTGCTGAAAGACTTATTGCTTTTGCAGCAGTTGAGGGTATTTTCTTTTCAGGATCTTTTTGTTCAATCTATTGGTTGAAGAAAAGAGGTTTGATGCCAGGTTTAGCCTTCTCAAATGAACTTATCTCAAGAGATGAAGGACTACATTGCAAATTCGCAACACTAATCTATAATAAGTATATCCAAAACAAATTATCTCAAGATAGAATCAAGGAAATTATTTGTTCAGCAGTAGATATTGAAAAAGTATTCATCACAGAATCTCTACCAGTATCACTAATCGGAATGAATAAAGAACTTATGAAACAATATATTGAGTTTGTTGCCGACTTTTGGTTGATGGAACTTGGTTGTCCTAAAGTATATGGTACACAAAACCCATTTGATTTTATGGATATGATTTCACTTCAAGGAAAAACAAACTTTTTTGAGAAAAAAGTTGGAGAGTATCAGAAACCATCAGATAGAAGTATTGATTTTAATAACCCAGACGAGGATTTTTAATAAAAAAACCTCTCAGAAATGAGAGGTTTTTTTTATGCTCATAAAATTTTAATATATAAAAGAAATATCTCAAATCATGAGCGCTTATTCAATAGAAGAATTTATAGACATAGTACAAACAGATGTGACAATTGGCGGAGCACTTCCAAAAAATCTACCAGACCACTCAATTAGACAATTTATTGAAACGAGAGCACTTCCTTGGTTTTACCAAAATTCTCAATATGCTGTTTCTAAGATGTATTATTTGGTGAATGAAGCACTATTTAAAACAGAAGAATATACTAACTATAAATATATTGAACTCCCTTGTGAAATTCAATCTATAACATGGATTTATCAAATACAAAATTCTCAACTATTACAATTAGGTTTAAATGTTCCAAACCTTTCGGTAAACTTGGGTGTGACAAATCAACCCTATTTATCTTCATATGTAACTACTATTGGTGAGTTAGGAGTTTATAAGACTTTGATTGATACTATGTCAGATATGATGAATCAAATGAATTTATATACAACCAAATTCCACTTTAATCAACTGACTCATAGATTAAATATTTTAACTCAAGTTAAATATCATTTGATTTTGGAAGCTTATGTGAATATTCCACCAGAAAATTTATTTACTGATTCATATTTTACTAAATATGTTACTGGTTGGGCTAAAATGCAACAAGGTAGATTATTAGGGACTTTTGATTTCAGTTTACCAGGTGGTGTGAAGTATAATTCAGCTGATATGGTCAGTGGTGGTAAAGAAGAAATGAAAGAAGTTGAGGACGAAATAAAAGGACAAAGTAACTCAAGTTTTTTCTTCTTGATTAAAAGGTAGCGGACATTTTTTTATATTTGAAAATATTGATATAATATATACTTTATGTTTAAAGATGTTATCAAGTTTTGTAAAATATGTGATAAACAGTTGTCTATAAAATGTAATAGAGATATAGTTCGTAAAAATTTTTGTAGTAGGTCATGTAATGCAATAGACTGTGCGAATCGAAACAAAAAAGTACCAAATTTTTATAAAAAATTAATTGATTCTGGTAATACACCAGAATCTAATTCTAAAAAGGGACATCCTGGTGAATCTAATCCTAGATGGATAAAGGATAGAACCAAATTGAAAAATAAGAGATGTTTTTATGAGGAAAAACAATTTATGGCAGATGTCATCAGAGAACGAAACTATACTTGTGAAGTGACAGGCATTAAAGGGGGTAAATTATCTGTTCACCATAAAAATAGTGTGAAATCTTTCAAAGAATTAATGTTTGAAAGGTCTAATGTGGTTGTAATACAGCAAAAAATTCATAAAAAATTCCATAAGTTATATGGTACACAGAATATAACAGAAGAAAAGTGGAATAGTTTTTTAGAAAATAAAGAATATTTATAATGCCTAGTGTCAGTGAGAAACAAAGAAGATTTATTTGGGCCAAAAGGCGTGAATATGGAAAGAAAAAATCCACCCCTAAAAAATGGAAGTGGATTTGGAAACCAGAGTGGGTTGATTTAAAAGAGTCTTTGATTTTATCTTTTAATGACTTTATTTCTAAAGCCACTGAACTGTAATAAAAGCATCTAAGTCTTTCCCACCACCATAAGATATAGAACTCTGTAAACACTCCTCTAGGTATTTTAAACCATCTAAGATAGACTCATTTTTAAATTCTACCAATGTTTTTCTACCCTCAATTCTATTTGACTTACCAGATTGGAAACTTGAAGCACTACCCCAAAATTCTTTATACTTTTTACCATCAACCTCTACAATGTGTCCTGGTGAATCATTATAACCAGACAATAAACCACCAGTCATAATCATTGTAGCACCAAGTGCAAGTGATTTAGCAATGTCTCCTGGGTTTTTAATACCACCATCAGCAATAATAGGTACATTAGCAACGGTGGTACAATGATAAATAGTTGATGCTTGACAGTTTCTCGAACCAAATCCAGTTGATGGATATGTTGTACATGCACTTCCTGGTCCAATACCTACCTTTACAGCATCTGCACCCCATTTTTCAAGTTCAAATACAGCCTCAACAGTTGATACATTACCAGCAATGATAAATGTATTTGGCATATTCTCTTTTAGGAACTTAATCATATTGTACATCTTATTGGAATGACCATGTGCAATATCAATTGTTATGAAATCTACTTTTAAGCCATACTCTACTATTTTTCCAATCAAATCATATGAATCTTGATTCACCCCAAGTGAAATTGATGTTACTAAATTATCTTTATTCATATTATTTATGAATGCTAAGATCATTTGGTCTGTGAAAAACCTATGTAAAATATAGAAGTATCCATTTTCTGCTAGTTTTCTGGATAAATCCATACCAAGGACACATTCCATATTAGCTGGGACAATTGGAAGTTTGAATGTGTGGTTTCCAAACTTTAAGGAAGTATTACACTCACTCCTAGAATCAACAATGCACTTCTTAGGAATGAGATTTATATCATCAAAATCGAAACTCATACTAATAAAAGGAATATTTTTCTTGTTCTACAACACAATAGTTGTTTACAGGATAAAGACTTATTAAATCTTCACCTTCATCAACCACACACCTCATAGATCCATCAATAAGATCTTCATTGGTTAGTTTGGCTGTGATATTATTTAACCCTTTAAACACAATAAAAAGTGGGTCTTCTTTTTGAATAGTTAGGTAAGCTTTTTTACCTATTAATTTACCTTTAGTTCCATCCTCAAAATAAGATTTTTGGATAGTAGACTCAAGTTGTTCTTTTTCTTTGAACTCTATTTTCAGTTCGTATTTCATCTAAACAGTTTTTTAAAAATTGTACATAATTTTACCTTTCATGATATAAGTAAGAACTCAAAAGTTTAAGATATACTCTTTAGTTCAGCAAATATTTCCCTCTGGCGTTCATTTAAGTTTTTAGGAATACTTATATTCACCTTTACAAATAAACTTCCAGCTCCTTCAGTATATCCATTTCTAGTTATATATGGAACACCCCTGCCAGGGATTGAAAAAGTTTTACCACTTTCACACCCACCAAAAATTTGTAAGGTAGATTCACCTTGTAAAGTTTGGACTTTTAAATTAACACCCAATACAGCATCTGAAATAGAAATAAATTCCTCACAAATCAAATTATTACCTTCTCTCTTATATCTTCCGTGTGGTATTTCATCTATTAAAACATGCAAATCACCTGGTTGACCATCTTTAACATGATTTCCATATCCATTCATATTTAAACTCATACCGGAACCAACTCCTTTAGGAATATTTATATCTACAGTTTCATCTTTAGCAATTGTTCCTCCACCACCACAAGAATTACATCTATTCATTACTTTTGTACCAGCCCCACCACAAGAATTACAAGGAACTGTTTGTGAGATAGATCCAAATGGAGTTTGTTGGGTCATGGTTCTAACACCTTGACCACCACAAGTTGTACAATGTCTAACATCAGTACCACCTTTACCATTACAAGGTATACAAACATGTTGTCTTTTATATTTAACTTTTTTTGTGGTGCCGGTCAATACTTCTTCTAAGGTAACTTGCATTTGCACTCTCAAATCATTACCCCTTCTTGGCCTTTGATTAGTGAAAGCACCACCAAACGGATTTCCACCAAAAACATCACCAAATTGAGAGAATATATCATCCATATTGAATCCTTGAGATCTACCACGATTTGGGTTTGATCCATAAGTATCATATTCCCTTCTTTTTTGATCATCAGAAAGGGTTTCATAGGCTTCGGCAGCTTCTTTAAACTTGACTTCATCACCACCTCTATCTGGGTGATGGTCTAAAGCTTTCTTCCTATAAGCCTTTTTTATATCATCTTGAGAGGCATTTTTATCTATACCTAGTATATCATAATAATTGGACATAATGAGAAATTTACTTTTTTAAATATATAAAAAAAATTACCATTTGTTCAAAATGAATTATATAGTTACTAAACAAACTCCAAGAAATGAATGGAGAATTTACTTAGATGAAGAAATAACAGATGAAAGAATAGTTTATAAAGGACATAAACTAGGGATTGAAACAAAACACCTATCAGAATTTTTAGAATATAGAACAGAAAAATCAACCGGCAAAATCTTTTTTCTAAATTATGAAAAAGTAAAAGATACTCCAGATACAAAAGATATTGGAATGTGGATAAGTGGAAATGGAAATAATATAGAAAAAATTTTAGAAGAGTCTTGGAGTAGTTTACAATCTAAATTGAAAGAAAAAAAATCTAACTTTAGAAAAATAACAGTAACTATGGTCAATACATAAAAAAAACCCTCTTAAAGAGGGTTTTTTTCTATGGTATCTTCTCTATCCGGTCCGACAGAAACCAACTTAATTGGAACCCCCACATATTTTTCTACATATTCAATATATTTCTTACAATCCTTTGGTAAATCCGAATAGTTATTCATATTACCAATTTGAGTATGCCACCCATGAAAATCACCATAGATTGGTGAAACAATTTCATCATAACTATAAGGAACTTGACTTGTATCACCACCATTTACAATGTATCCAGTACAAACCTTAATATCATTAAATGTATCAAGAACATCTAATTTCATCATATGAAGTTCTGTTATACCATTAATCATACATGAATACTTCAATAGTGGTAAATCTAACCAACCACATCGTCTTGGTCTACCAGTAGTAGCACCATATTCTTGTCCGAGATTCCTCATTTTATCACCCATACCACCAGGCAACTCTGTCGGAAATGGACCAGAACCAACTCTTGTAGTATAAGCTTTAAAAATACCAATTACTTTATTGATCTTCGTTGCGGGTACACCAAGTCCAGTTATTACACCACCAACCGTAGTATTAGAAGATGTTACAAATGGATAAGTACCAAAATCAACATCTAATAAAGTACCCTGAGCACCTTCAGCTAAAACAGATTTACCATCAGATAAAGCTTGATTAATGTAATACTCAGAATCAATGATATTATATTTTTTTAATTCATCACAAGCATCTAAAAATAGTTTATTTTCCTTTTGGTGGTCTAGTTCTGATGGTGAGGTCGATGTTAAAAACCCAGTAGTCATTTTAGACCAGTGTATAGAAGTCAAATTAAATACCATATCTTTAATATCACCAAAAATATCACCAACCCTAATACCATTCCTTGATACTTTATCAGTATAAGCTGGTCCAATTCCTTTCAAAGTTGAACCAATTTTAGATTCACCCTTTGATTCTTCACTTGCTTTGTCTAATAATTTATGTGAAGGTAGAATTAGGTGAGCTTTTTTAGAAATATAAAGTCTTGATTTAACATCAATACCTTGATTTTCTAACATTTTAGTTTCTTTTAGTAGTTCGATTGGGTCAATAACTACACCATTACCAATGATATTTATACAATTTTCATTAAAAATACCAGATGGTATTAAGTGAAGTACATGTGTTTCACCATCAAATTTTATAGTGTGTCCAGCATTTGAACCACCTTGAAATCTACACACAATATCATATTTTGGAGTTAAGTAGTCTACTACTTTACCTTTTCCTTCGTCTCCCCACACTGCTCCCAGCAGTACATCTACTTTACCCTTCATATTATTTTCCAAGAATTATTTTAGGGAATCTAAATGGTTTATCGTTTAATTTATAACCTTTGGTTACAACATCAACAATTTTTTCTTCACCAATCTCAAGTACTGAGATTACTTCATGTAAATCAGCATCATAAGTATCTGTTTGAATGCTTTCAACACCTTGATTATTTAAGAATTTTTCCAATTTTGACATAATCAATTTAAGACCATCTTGATCTTTGCTGGATTTAACTGCGATAGAAAGGTCAGAATCCAAATCAAGAATAGCTGTAAGCATCATTGTTTTGGTATTAACCCTCAAATCATCTTTTTCTTTAGCAACTCTTCTTTTATAGTTGTCAAATTCAGCAAATAGACGAAGATATTTATCATTCAAATCATTTTTAATTTGATCAACTTCTTCTTTAGTATATTCACTTTTCTCAACATACTCTTGTAGTACTTCTTCTTGTTTATTATTTTCCATATTTATTAGTAGTTATTAAAATTTAAAAGTTTCTTCACCCCATTTGTATTGTAAAACTCGTAACTAACATTTTGAACTGTTACTTTCAAAATCTCAAGTTTCTCAATCTTTTCGTTTAACTCATCAACATAATCAATCAAATCCTTTAAGGCATTTGAATAATTAATTGGTGGTGTCCAATAGTCAGGAAATTTATCCAAAAACTTATCAATGGTAGTTTCTAGTGACTTCTTCTTAATTAAGAAGTTTTCCTTATCTTTAATAGACCTAACCGAAAGAAAATGTGTTAAATAATCATTAAATCTATGGATAAGATTGTCTGTTTCCATAACTTTCAACAGACCTATAACAATAGCGTCTCTTTCAGAGAGTTCTAACTCTGCATTTTCTTTCAATATTTTCTCGGCTTCTTTCTCAGAACCAAGAATGTAGTATGTATAGCTGTCCCAAAGGCAACGTTTTACAATATCTTCAGGATAGATCAATATCTTCATTAAGAATTTATTATTTTTTTATAGTATTATAATAATTTGAGGGTAAAAGTTTATTTAACCTTCTTTTGTCTCAAAGTCATTGACCATTTACCACCATCATATTTTGGAAAATCTTCATGTTGACATACATCCACCAACATATCAAAAAATCTTTCCAAAACATTAGATCCTCTCTCAGGCATAGACTTCTGACGACCTTTCATCTGAACAACACATCTTACCTTATCGCCAGCTTCTATGAATTCTCTAGCCTTTCTAGCCTTTGTTTGTAAATCATTTATAGCAATTTCACAACTAAGCTGTATTTCTTTTAATTCAACTTTAAGAGTAGCCTTCTGTTTGAGTTTTTGAGCTTTTTCCAAATCATAAAGGAACTTATTATAATCTTCAATTCTTACAATTGGTGGATTTTGTGATTCATTTATAAGTATTAAATCTTTACCTTCAGCTTGGGCAATTTTTGATGCTTCAAATGAGCTCATCACGACAGGTTCACCATCCCCAACTACTCTTACTTGTGGGAATCTTACTTCACTATTTAGTTTGTGTTTTCTTTCTTTCTGAAATTTTCTTGGATTCATCTAATTCTTTATTTAACAGTTACACTTAGAACTAATAAAAGTTGATAATTTATATGTATTACCACTTTTAGTTTCTTTTAAAAAAAGTTCTGTGTTTCCAAAAATTGTCATTTCAACAATTTTATAATTTGGATTTACAACCAATTCTCTAGCTATGATTTGTTTTCTTGGATTATCCAAATTCTCTATGAAATTTTCTATTGCAACTATTGTATCGTAGTTCATTATATATTATTATATAATTTTGTATTATAAAAAGTTTATTGTATATTTGTATTAATTATGAGAGCACTTATTAATCTACTGACATTATTATTGATCATCTTTATTTTGGTCTTTTTTCAATTATTTTTAGTACTCGCAGTTATGAGTATGTTTATTGTACCAGCAACTTGGGTTTATGCTCAATTAAATGGTCAAAGTTATAGTTTCACAATTGACCAATCAAATATGCTTTATAAATTGAACATCCTAGGCCAATGGTCTTTAGTTATTGGGGGTTCTATTATGTTTCTTTGTTTACTTTTTATTTAAAAAGAAAAATCCACCAAAAATTGGTGGATTTTTACCATATATCTGACCCATTTTTATCTTCTTCCGCCTTGGCCTCTATACTTTTTAGAGTAGTTTTTAGACCCCTTATTGTGAGTCTTACTTTTTGCATTTCTACCTAATTTTTTAGGACCCCTTTTCTTAAAAAGAGGTGTGCCTGGACCGGATGGTTTTGATTTTGCTGCCATTTTTAAAGTATATATTTAACCTAAAAATCAACTATTTATCATTATTTTTTATAATAAAAAAGTAATCTAATGGATTGATAGAAGATTTGGGATTTGTTCTCTATTGTGAGAATATTTGGTTTAAATACAAAGAAACAAACTCCACAAAGATACCACATTTTGTATTAACAACTACAATAACACCAAAAAAACATACCTTCATTGTTAAAAATCTTTTAGAAGGAGAAACAATTAAAACAAATTCATCAGAAGATATAAGACAGTTTATAATAAAAGGGGAAAGAGAGGAAAAATTGAAAAAAATCTTAGATTAGAACAAACTTAAATAATAACATAAATATAAAAACATATGAAAACTCTAAAGAAAGATGGAAATTATGTCCGTGTAAGTGATACAGAAGCGGGCGAAAAGATTAAATATGGATGGACTTTCTGCCCAAAGAGCGAATGGAAAACCAATGTTCGTGATTTTGGAAGAAAGAACAAAAAGGAAAGGGAAGAAGAGGCATAACACTTTTTAAGGACTTCAAATGAAGTCCTTAAATTTTTTAACAGAATTAGATTCATCAATACCATTTTCAATATCGATCCAATATTCTTGGATAAAATCTATTAAATAATCATGATAATCCTCTGTAAATAAGTTAAATGCCCCTACATTGGATCTAATATCCTCATCTTTTCTCATAGGACCTTCCTTCATACTGAAAATATAAATCATTCTATCTGTCTTACCA
>Ga0114975_10000383_pt1 | contig 33222 bp, 40 predicted proteins | sample S_130626_EF_Meta_FD_87031 | JGI IMG/M metagenome (GOLD analysis project Ga0114975, IMG submission 87031) | Freshwater microbial communities from Lake Simoncouche, Canada to study carbon cycling - S_130626_EF_MetaG | ecosystem: Environmental > Aquatic > Freshwater > Lake | place: Lake...
ACAAGCAATGGTAAAACATTTGATTGCCCCGTTACCTTTAACGGTATTGGCGGCACATGGCAACTACAAGATGCTATGACAGTAGGAAGCACCCGTACTACTACGCTAACAAACGGTACATTAGACTTAAATAATCTTACGTTAAGCACGGGTCAATTTAGTTCAACTAACACTAACACCAGAGCAATTGCGTTTGGACTGGGTAAGATTATTCTTACTGCTTTAAATACAGGTGTTTGGAATACCCAGACAGCAACAAACTTTACTATCACTGGAACTTCACGGGTTGAAATATCTGGCGCAGGAACAGGTGGGCAACTTAGGACAGTTGACGCTGGAGCTTTTGGAGGCACAGAAACAAACGCTCCGAATTTTTATGTTACTGCTGGTGCAGACAACGTTTCTTTCCTTGGTACAGGTAGAAAATTTGGAACTGTTGATTTTTCTAACGGTGGCACTTCCACTTTTACAGGTAATTTTCAATCCGACAATTTTTCGTTTTTTGTTTATGGCAATTTAATTTTAACTGCCTCCGTTGCTGGTTTTACCACTTCATCATCATTTACCGGACCAATTACTTTTGGCTCAACATCTGGAACAAAAAGTGTAACTTCAGCAGGTAAAACATACCCTGTACCACTTACGTTTGATGGCATTGGCGGTACTTGGCTTTGTACAGATGCTTTGACTACATCACTTGCATTAACTTTAACAAATGGCACATTGAAACTAGCCGCTGGAACCACAAGCACTGTTGGGTCTTTTGTGACTACAGGCACAAACATGAAATATTTGTTGTCTAGCGTTCCAACATTTCAAGCACAAATTAGCGATGCATCTGGCACAAATACAGTAACCTATTTAACTATTCAAGATAATTACGCAACTGGCGGGGCAACTTGGAACGCTACTTCGGCAACAAACGTTGACGCAGGCAATAATTACGGATGGACTTTTTCTTCAGTTTCAGCTTCTTCAGCCCAAATTACAATGGGGTTGCGTTCATTTACTCAATTTAGGGGATAAAAAATGTCCATGAATCTTAAAGCCGTTACAACCTGCATGGGTTACCAGCAGATCACTAGCTTGGCCAGCGCCGTTAATTTGACAGTTCCTCAAAGAACACCAAACGGTCAAAACAACAAACCTGTTTTTGCTTTGATTGTTGTTGAAGGCCAAGCTGTTCGCTGGCGTGACGACCGCACAGCACCTACTATTTCAGTTGGTATGCCTTTGGCCGTTGGTTCTACTTTGCAATATGATGGCGACTTAACCAACATTCAATTTATTGAACAAGTTGCTGGCGCTAAGTTGAACATCAGCTATTACATGTAAAAATTTCAGCATAATGCTAAAAATACCGTATCGGCCAGGTTGACCGAGGAATCTTAGGATTCATAGAAATGACTGAAGAAGTCCAAGCCCTAGCGGAAGTAGACTCCGCGCCAACCACGGATGTGACGGCCACACCTGAAGTTGTTGAAAGTACGCCGGAAGTAGCTGAGACACAGCCTGCCAAGACATTCTCGCAAGAGGAACTTGACGCTGCTATCGGCAAACGCCTCGCAAGAGAGCAACGTAAGTGGGAAAGAGATCAAGCACAGCGTCAGTCTGAACAACAGACGTTGAGGGCCGCGCCAGCCGCCTCACCTGATCAGTTTGAGTCAACTGAAGCCTATGCAGACGCATTGGCTCTTCAGAAGGCAGAAGAACTGATTGCAAAGCGTGAAGCAGCAAAGCAGCAGTCGCAAGTTCTTGAGAGCTATCACGATCTTGAAGAAGAAGCTCGGACTAAGTATGACGACTTTGAACAAGTCGCTTATAACCCTAAGCTACCAATCACCAACGTGATGGCAGAAACGATACAGTCTTCGGACATTGGGCCTGAGTTAGCGTACTACCTCGGCTCAAATCCAAAAGAAGCGGATCGCATCTCACGCATGACGCCTTTAAGCCAGGCGAAGGAAATTGGGAAAATTGAAGCCAAATTGGTTTCTTCGCCCCCAGTTAAGAAAACTACATCTGCGCCATCACCGATTTCGCCAGTAACTGCACGATCTATTGGATCACCGTCACATGACACTACGGACCCACGGTCTATCAAGACCATGACAACTTCGCAGTGGATTGAAGCGGAACGCAAACGACAGGTAAAAAAGTGGGAAGCGCAAAACCGCTAAATCTTTTTTAGGAATTTATCATGAGTAATTCGATTCTAACCATTGACATGATCACACGGAAGGCGCTCGAAATCCTCGAGAACAACCTTGTGATTACCCGTAACGTAAACCGTCAGTATGACGATTCTTTTGCTGTTGAAGGCGCAAAGATCGGCTCTACACTGCGTATCCGTTTACCCGACCGCGCTTTGGTAACTGACGGTGCCGCCCTGCAAGTTCAGGACGATAACGAACAGTTCACCACTTTGACCGTTGCCAGCCAAAAGCACATTGGTGTCAACTTCACATCTGCTGAATTGACCATGCAGTTGGACGATTTTGCAGAGCGTGTGCTTAAACCTCGTATTAGCCAGTTGGCCGCTAGCATTGATGCTGACGTTGCTAACTGTTTTAAAAGCATTGGTAACTCGGTTGGCACCCCTGGCACAACTCCTTCTACTTCTTTGGTCTTGCTTCAAGCCCAACAGAAACTGAATGAAAACGCTGCTGTAATGTCTCCACGTTACGCTACCGTCAACCCCGCTGCTAACGCTGGTTTAGTTGAAGGTATGAAAGGTCTGTTTAATCCTACCGACACTGTTTCTAAACAGTTTAAGAATGGCATGATGGGCACTGGCGTGTTGGGTTTTGATGAGATCAACATGTCTCAGTCAATCAAGCAGTTTACAACCGGATCACGCACTGCCACTGGCGGTACTACTTCTGCTGCTGTGACTGCTGAAGGCGCAACCACTATTGCTATCACTGGTGCAGGTAATGCTGGTGTGGTCAAAATTGGCGACGTTTTTACTGTTGCTGATTGCTTTGCTGTGAACCCACAAACCCGTGAATCCACTGGTTCGTTGTTCCAGTTCGTGGCTGTTGCTGACGTAACTCTGAATGCCTCTGGCGCTGGTAACATCACTGTTGCTCCTATCTATTCCTCTGCCAATGCTTTGGCCACTGTGGATAGCTTGCCTGCTACTAGCAAGGCTATTGTGTTTGTTGGTGCTGCTTCAACTCAGTACGCTCAAAACTTGGTCTACCATAAGGATGCTATTACCTTTGCAACCGCTGACTTGCTGTTGCCTCAAGGTGTTGATATGGCTGCCCGTGCAGTTCATAACGGTATCTCTTTGCGTATTGTTCGTCAGTACGATATTAACAACGACCGTATGCCTTGCCGTATTGACGTTTTGTACGGTTTCAACGCAATCCGTCCACAAATGGGCGTTCGCATGTGGGGCTAAATTGAGGCCCCTTTGGGGCTTCATTTTTTAACATCTTTTTAAGGAAATTATCATGGCTTTACCTAATGGCGCAGGCGGTTACCAAGTTGGTGCAGGCAACCGTCAAGAAACTATCATGGGCGCAATGGCCGCCCCTCAGACAGCTACGGCTACCGCAACCCTGACAGCAGCTCAAATTGTTAACCAAATGTTGGTGGCTAACCCCTCCACATCTGCTGCAACATACACACTGCCTACAGGAGTTTTAATTGACGCAGCAGTTCCTAACGCTACTGTTGGCAGTACATTCGACTTGTCGGTTGTAAACATTGGCACTTCGTCTGGCACGGTAACATTGGCTGTTAGCACTGGCGTGACCGATGGCGGCAACGCTGTAACTGCTATTGCTGTAACAACTAGCCAGTTGTTCCGTTTTCGTAAGACCGGTGACGGCACTTACGTTGTGTATCGTATAGGCTAAACCTAAATAGGGGCTTTGGCCCCTATTTTTAAAGGAACCATCATGGCAAATACACAAGCTGTCGGTGTTGCGTATAGCGACCCCGAATTTACTACCTGCTACGCCAGCCAAGAAATTGGTTACAGCGCAGCAGCTCAAGGCACCGTGACGCAACTGACTGACAAGTCCACAGGGGTAACTCTGAACAAGTCTGCTGGCCGCATCACAATGAACAATGCAGCGTTGGCAGGTGCCACTGCTGTGTCGTTTATTTTGACCAACAACGTTATATCTATTAACGACACAATCATTGTGTGCGTTTCTAGTAACACTACTGGTAGCGCTGCTGGGGCTTACACCACTTACGTTTCGTATTTGGCTGCTGGGTCTGCTTTGATTACGCTGCGAAATTTGACTTCTGCAACTTCATACTCTGAAGCTGTCATTATCAATTTTTCTATTATCCACGGCGCAAGCTAACCAAAAGGGGGCTAATCACCCCCATTTTTAAACTATGGTCATTTACCTCACACATCCTATTCACGGTGCTAAAGTGGCCACTATGCATCTTGAAGCTGAAGCGGATGAAAAAAATGGTTGGATGCGTTACAATCCAGACGCGCCTTCAGACTTTGAAGAAGCGGCCAACACATTAGTTGTGAAGCGCAAATACACCCGTAAGGTGGAAATTGAAGGAGTCTGAGCATGGCCGTTTATACCTGCGGAGAGCAAATTAATCGAGCACTTCGGCTTCTTGGCGTTCTTGCTGAAGGTGAAACAACTTCTGCGGCTACGTCTGAAGACGCTTTGATGGCGTTAAATCAGATGATTGATTCTTGGAACACAGAGCGTTTGGCTGTGTTTTCTACGCAAGATCAAGTCTTCACATGGCCTGCCAGCCTTATTAGCCGCACTCTTGGCCCTACTGGTAATTTTGTAGGCAATCGACCTATCTTGCTTGATGATGCCACCTACTTTAAAGCGCCCAATGGGGTGTCGTACGGCATTAAATTTATCAATCAGCAGCAGTACGATGGCATTGCTGTTAAAACTGTAACGTCTACATATCCTCAAGTCATGTTTATTAACATGACGTTTCCTGATATAGAATTGTTTGTTTACCCACGGCCTACACAAGATTTAGAGTGGCACTTTATTTCTGTTGAAGAATTAAATCGGCCTGCGGATTTGTTTACTGAATTGTTTTACCCGCCAGGCTATCTACGTGCGTTTACATACAATTTGGCCATGGAAATTGCGCCTGAATTTGGCGTTGAGCCAAGCCCCCAAGTACAGCGTATCGCCATGACCAGCAAACGCAATTTGAAACGCATTAACAACCCAGATGATGTGATGGCAGTGCCTTACTCATTAGTGGCCAACCGCCAACGTTTTAACATTTACGCAGGAAACTACTAACATGGCCACTATTGCAATTACAGCCCTCCCCGCAGCCACAGCTGCCGCCGTTACTGATGTCTTGCCAATTGTGCAAGCAGGCACTACTAAGCAGCTCACCAATGCGCTGTTGTTTACCAATGCCACATTGGTTGCGCCTGCATTGGGCACGGTTGCCAGCGGCAATATTAGCGCCTGTACCAGTACAAACCAAGTTTTGACTACACCTAGTATTGGAGCAGCCACAGGTACAAGTGTGACCGCTACCGGCACAATTGTGTCAACTGGCACGGCTGGCATAGGGTATGCCACAGGCGCAGGCGGTGCGGTTACACAACTAACCAGCCGCACCACAGGCGTGACGCTTAACAAAACAACTGGTGCAATTACCATGTTCAGTGCAGCAGGTTCGGCTACTGCGGCAACTTTTACTGTGTCCAATAGCACTGTAGCGGCAACCGATGTCATTATCGTAAATCAAAAGTCAGGCACAAATCTTTACGATTTGATGGTTACTGCAATAGTTGCGGGTAGTTTTAATATTACTTTTTTGACCACTGGCGGCACAGCTACGGATGCTCCTGTATTTAATTTTGCAGTAATTAAAGCAGTTGCGGCTTAATGAAAACACCCATCCTTGGTTCTACCTATGTAGCGCGGTCTGTCAATGCGGCAGACGCTCGGATGGTCAACTTGTTTCCAGAAATTGTTCCAGAGGCTGGCAAAGAACCTGCGTTTTTAAACCGCGCACCTGGCTTAAAATTACTTAACACAATTGGCACTGGCCCGATCCGTGGCTTGTGGGCGTTTTCGTCTAATGACGCTGATGCATTTGTGGTGTCGGGTACGCAGCTGTACAAAATTAACACTTCGTATGTGGCCACACTAATTGGCGATGTTTCAGGCACTGGCCCAGTAAGTTTAGCCGACAACGGTACGCAACTGTTCATTGCTTGCAACGGTCCAAGCTACATCTACAACACCACCACTGGCGCTTTTGGGGAAATTACAGACCTTGACTTCCCAGGTGCTGTGACTGTGTGCTATTTGGATGGTTACTTTGTGTTTAACCAACCAAACAGCCAATTAATGTGGGTAACTGCACTTTTGGATGGCACATCAATTGACCCGTTAGAGTTTGCCAGCACTGAAGGTTCACCTGACGGCTTGATTGCCGTGGCCTCTAACTTCCGCGAGGTGTGGGCTTTTGGCACAAACTCAATTGAAGTTTGGTACGACAGCGGAGCCGCAGATTTCCCTTTACAGCGCATTCAAGGCGCGTTCAATGAGTTAGGCTGCGCTGCCCCGTTCTCTGTCGCTAAGATGGACAACGGCCTGTTTTGGCTTGGCCGTGATCGCCGTGGCCAAGGTATTGTCTACCGTGCCAATGGCTATTCGGGCGTTCGCATTTCTACCCATGCTGTTGAGTGGCAAATTCAGCAGTACGCTGATTTGACAGACGCTATTGCGTACACCTACCAACAGGACGGCCACAGCTTTTATGTGTTAATTTTTCCTACCGCCAATACAACTTGGGTCTACGATGCCTCTACGCAGGCATGGCACGAACGTGCTGGCTTTGTTAATGGCGCTTTTACCCGTCACCGCAGTAATTGCCAAATGGCGTTCAACAACAAGATCGTTGTTGGCGACTTTGAAAACGGCAACATTTATGCGTTTGACTTGGACGATTACAGCGACAACAATCAAATTCAAAGATGGTTGCGCTCATGGAGAGCGCTGCCAACTGGCACCAACAATCTTAAACGCACCGCGCAACATACCTTGCAGTTGGATTGCGAAACAGGCGTTGGCTTAAACGAATACCCTGGCTATGACAGTGAAAACATAATTACTGAATCAGGACTAAATCTTGTTGCACAGTATGTGCAAACGTATTTGGCTACGCAATCTGGCGTCATTTTAACTACTGAAGCAGGTGATGGTTTTGAGCCTTTGGGCCAATTTGACTTACCAGACATTGACATTACGGGGTATGAAATTGTCACTAATTCTTATTCTGCTACAGCTGGATACGATCCGCAAGTTATGTTGCGTTGGTCAGACGATGGTGGCCATACATGGTCAAACGAACACTGGGCATCAATAGGCAGAATTGGCGCTTACGGTTACCGAACCTTTTGGCGGCGTTTGGGTATGACTATGAAACTGCGCGACCGTGTGTATGAGCTATCAGGCACTGACCCAGTAAAAATTACAATCATGGGCGCTGAACTTATTTTGAGTCCAACAAATGCCTAGTCCTAATGCTACGCCAACACCAATTACGCCTCCACGGGTACCAATAATTGATCCTCGCACAGGTCTGATTGACCGCGCTTGGTATTTGTTTTTCTTGTCGTTATTTCAATCAGTAACAAATGTAGATACATTTGATGTTGGACCAGCAAATTCAGCAACAGTAGAACAAATTAGCGAACTTAGTAAGTTAGTTGACGCACTTAATAAAGCGTTGCAACTAACTGTACTTGCGCCAACAAATGAGGGCGTAATAGAACAAATTAACGAATTTGTAAAAGTTTTAGCATCAACTTTGACTGCGCCAAACAACACAAGCGTAACAGAACAAATCAGTGAACTTTCTAAACAATTAAAAGCACTTCAAATTGAGCCAGCAAATGCTGGGGTGTTAGAACAAATTAGCGAACTTGCTAAAGTAGTTGCAAAAATTACCGTTATATCTTTGCCAGCTTTAGTTGGGCCAGAAAACACAGCGGTAGCAGATCAAGTTGGTGAACTTGCAAAACAATTAAAAGCGTTTCAAATTGAACCTACCAACAGCGCGTTGTTAGAACAAATTGCTACACTGCAAAATGAAATTAAAAGTTTTTATCTTTTGCCTCCTAATCAACAATCAGTTGTTAGCGGGGGCGGGGTCACCAGTGTAGACGGCAGCGGGGGCACTACGGGCTTAACGTTGCTCGGTGGGCCTATTACTTCCACTGGTACATTGACAATTGGCGGCATTTTAAATGTTGCTAATGGTGGAACAGGAGCCGCAACACTTGATACAGCTGGCATTGTCACTAAAAGTGGCTCTCAAGTTATTACAGGCCAAAAGTCGTTTACCAGCCCAACAAATCAATTTCTTGGTTTGACGTACGCTACATCCGATGGCGGTAGCGGTAGCAACGCTTATTTTGGCGAAAATTTAGCTTACGCAACTATTGGCGGTGTTAACGGCGTTGTTTTAGCTAGTGGGGCTACGTTCCCAGGCACTGGTAGGTATGTAGGTGATTCAGTTTCTTGGCGGCCTTTTGTTGACGCAACATACAGCTGCGGTACTGGGGCACAACGTTGGAGCAGTGTGAACACTGTCAATTTGGCGGTAAGCGGTACGGTCACCAGTGGAACTTGGAACGGGTCAACTATAGCTGTTGCGTATGGCGGTACAGGTACAACTACCCCCTCTTTGGTAGCAGGCACCAATGTTACTATTACTGGCACTTGGCCTAACCAAACTGTCAATTCATCTGGTGGCGGTTCAGGAATGGTTTACCCTGGCGCTGGCATTGCTAACTCAACAGGTTCTGCTTGGGGAACGTCTTACAGCACAACAGGTTCTGGCAATGTGGTTTTATCTACATCCCCAACTTTGGTAACACCAATTTTAGGAACGCCACAATCAGGCAACTTTAGTACGGGAACATTTACGTGGCCCACGTTTAACCAAAACACCACAGGAACTGCGGCTAACGTTAGCGGTATTGTTGCAATTGCTAATGGCGGCACGGGAGCAAGCTCGTTTGCAACCGCAGGGTTGCCTACTTTAAGCGGTAGCAACACGTTCACTGGACAAAATAACTTTAATGGCGCAAGTAACTATTTTAGGGCACTAGCTTTTACAACATCTGACGGTGCGTCAGGCAATAACGCTTATTTTGGTGAAAGCGCTGCGTATGCCGCAATAGGCGGCGTTAATGGTGTCGTGCTGTCCAGCGGAGCGACTTTTCCTGGCACCAGTCGATACGTTGGGGACTCAGCGTCTTGGCGTCCGTATGTAACCAACACCTACAGTTGCGGCACCAGTTCTCTGCGTTGGAGCAATGTGTATACCGTTGACTTGGCGGTTAGCGGTACTGTGACCAGTGGCACATGGAACGGCACGGCAATCGGTACGGCCTATGGCGGCACTGGAAGCACTTCAACTACATTTGTGAATCTTGCCACCAATGTGACGGGCACTTTGCCTGTGGCCAACGGTGGCACAGGCGCATCGTCATTGACGGGCGCTGGCATTGTCACAACCACTAACGCACAAACAATCAGTGGTGCAAAGTCGTTCACCAGCTACACCAGCCAGTTTCTTGGGATTACTTACGCTACTACTGACGGTGTTTCAGCCAGTAATGCCTATCTTGGTGAGAGTAGTGCTTATGCTGTTGTGGGCGGTGCTAACGGTGTAATAATTGCCAGCGGAGCAACTTACCCTGGCACTGGCCGTTATGTTGGGGACACCGTTTCTTGGCGTCCTTTTGCTGATGCAACTTATAGCCTTGGCACCGGCGCACAACGTTGGACAGCGGTTTATGCGGTCAATGGCACAATTCAAACTTCAGATCGCACCGAAAAGCAACAAATTGCTGAACTTAATGCTGCTGAATTGGCTGTAGCCAAACGCATCAAGGGTTTAATTCGCAAGTTTAAATTCAATGATGCGGTTGTTAAAAAAGGTGATAACGCTCGGATTCACGTTGGTGTAATTGCCCAAGATGTTGAGGCAGCGTTTACTGCTGAAGGACTTGATGCATCTAAATATGGTTTGTTTTGCAGCGACACATGGACTACACTAGACGGACAGCCGCAGACGCGATTGGGCGTTCGATACGAAGAATTATTGGCTTTTGTTATAGGATCATTATGACAACTTTTTTATCACCCTCGCCCAAACTACAATTTTTTGGCGCTGATGGAAATCCATTGGTCGGTGGCAAACTGTATACCTATGCGGCTGGTACAAGCACACCGTTAGTTACTTACACCGACTCAACCGGCACAACTGCCAACACCAACCCTGTAATCTTAGATTCGCGTGGCGAGGCTAACGTATGGTTGTCCAATGCATCCTACAAAATAGTTTTAAAAACAAGTACTGAAACTTTGATTTGGACAGTAGACAACATTAGTACATTGCAAAGTTTAGTTGACGCATATCAAACGGCATTTGTAGCATATCAAGCAGCAGTTGCAGCCCCAACAGGGTCAGCTTTAGTTGGGTTTATTCAAGCTGGAACTGGCGCAGTCGCCACAACTGTTCAGGCTCGGTTACGTCAATCGGTGTCCGTTAAAGATTTTGGCGCAACTGGTGACGGCAGCACTAACGATACTACAGCTATTCAAAATGCGCTTAATGCTGGCGCAGGCCGTGCGGTGTATTTCCCCGCAGGCACATACATGGTGTCAACTACATTGGTTGTTAAATCCAAAACCACATTGATGGGTGATGGCATCAATAAATCAAATTTAAAATTTATTTCAGGATCAAGCGCGTCTATACCTTTACTTCGCAACGATGTACAAAGCGGTACGGCAAACGTTTACTACGACACCGATTTGGAATTTTACGGTTTGACTTTTGACGGCAACAATATTTCTACGCGCACTGTAGAGTTGCTATCAATTGCTAAAGTTTTAAACACAACGTTTACTGGCTGTTCAGTACAAAACAACACTTACATTGGCATAGCTTTTACAGGTGTTAGCAACGTAATTGTTAGCCAATCTTATTTTACAAATAACGGACGCCCTCGTCCCTCTACAACCAGTGGTCCTGCAATTTGGACAGCATCTACTGTGCTAGGCTACGCTTACGACGTTCGAATTGAAAACAATTATTTTTACGGAAATAACTGGTCTGCTGCATATTTCATGCCTAGCCGTGGGTCATTTACCAACAACACTTGCGTAAACAACGGTGAATCCACCATTTTTTGTAACGACACGGGGTCTTATCTTAGAATTGAAAACAACACCATTTCTGGCACTACTCGGTCTAACATTTCTGGGTCTGGCATTGAACTTGGGTCGCCATACAGCATAATTTCTGGCAATACAATTGATTCGTGCGCGTCTTCTGGAGTGGCGCTTACTGATGTACAAAACGTTACTGTCTGTAATAATCAAATTTTTAACAATGGTCAAGATACTGCATTTGACCCTTACGTTTGCGGCATAGTTATTATCGGCTCGGCAGCGTCTCCTTACCAACCAGATCACATTCAAATTAGTGGCAACCGGATTGGAGATCGGCAGGCTGTTAAAACCCAATATGCTGGGATTGGTTTTGGTGGAACTGGCGCTGCTTGCACCAACGTTGCTATCTACAACAATGACCTTGTTGAACAAAAAACGGCCACTTTCTTTAATTTAACTGAAGCTCGGTTTGGTACAGGGTGCTACACTCAAAACAATTACGACAGGGTGGCTGCGCTGCAACCGCCCTTTCGGTACGCAACTTTTACCCTTAACGCTGCTGCAGGCGCTCAAACAATCACGGGTATCGGATTTCGACCCCGCGCCCTCAGAATTACCGCCGTTTTATCTTCGGCTACTCAAGCAATTACAAGCATGGGTAGCCATGATGGTACATCGGGTTCTGTAATCTATTCAACTGTTGACAGTGCTGGCCGTAGAGGTGGTCAAACAACAGGAATTATTTCACTGCGAGACAGCGCAGCTGGAGTTATCGCAGCTGCTAATTTGCAATCGTATGATGTAGACGGGTTTACTTTAAACGTCACTACCGGTTTTGCGTCTTGCGTTTGCACCGTTGAATGTTATTAAAGGAGTATTACCATGGCAGTTATAGCAAAAGCATTGGCCGAAGGCCAAATTATCCCCAACGCAAACACCACGGTGTACACTGCGCCAGGGTTTACTACAACCATTATTGACAAGTTAACTTGCGCCAATTATGACAGTGTGCCGCGAATTATCGCAATCAGTATTGTGGCATCGGGTGCTGCGGTAGGTGATGCGTATTACATTGCCAAACGCACCTTGGCATCAACTGAAACTTACACTTGGCCAGAAGTTGTGGGCCAAATTTTAAACCCTGGCGATTTTGTTTCCGCAATTGCCAGTAACGCTACCGGCATTAACTTGCGTATGTCTGGGCGTGAGGTGACATAAGGAGAATAGCATGAGCTTTTTAGGACTTTTAGGTACGGCAGCAGGCGCGTTTTTTGGTGGGCCTGTAGGCGCATCTATCGGCGGCGCAATTGGCGGCGCTTTTGACCAATCAAATGCCGCCAGTAGTGCGGCTGCTGGCTCACAAAGAGCCACTGATCAAGCTACGCAACTTCAACGGGAAATGTTCCAAGCGCAACAAGCGCAACAAGCGCCTTTCCGTGAGGCGGGTGTTCGTGCGCTTAACAAGTTAGAAGGCGCGGCCGACTACACGCCATTTGGAATGCAACAGTTTCAACAAGACCCTGGTTACGGTTTCCGTTTGTCTGAAGGCCAGAAAGCATTGGACCGTCAAGCAGCCGCCCGTGGCGGGTTGATCTCTGGTGGGGCGTTAAAAGCCGCACAACGCTACGGCCAAGAAATGGGTTCGCAAGAGTACACCAACGCATTTAACCGCTACCAGACCGAACGAAACGCTCGGCTAAATCCATTGCAATCGCTTGCTGGTGTGGGTCAAACATCCGTCAATCAACTAGGCCAAGCAGGTCAAAACTATGCTTCTAATGTAGGCAACGCTTTAATGACTCAATCAGGCTACGCAGGCAACGCAGGCATGGTTGGAGCAAATGCTATGGCTTCTGGTTTGACTGGCGCTCTTTCTTCCTACGGCAGAAGTCCGGTAAGTTTTAATAGTCTATATGGCAATTCAAACCCGTATCAAACAAATCCATATGTGAACAATCCGACAGCGCAAGGTATTGATCAATCTGGCATGTATTAAGGAATAAATCATGGCTTTAGATTTTGGTCTTTTAAACACTAATGCGCCAGCCCAGATTGCAGGGGCGTATGGCCGTGGGCAACAGGAAGCGCAAGCTAATCAGTTGGCTCAGTTGCAAATGCGCCAACAAACTGCGTCTACCCAAGGTGCGGAAATGAATTTGACGCGGCTAAAGCAAGAACATGACGCGCTAGATAAATTGATGGCAGAAATCACGGCCAATGGCGGTCCTTCTGACCCTATGCAAGCCGCCGATATGATGCTGAAATCTGGGCTTCCCGAATATTTTAAACGTGGTTTAGATATGAAGCAGTCGTATGCTCAACTAAACAACGACCGCGTGGCCATGGGTTTGCCGCCTTTGTCTTCTGCTGCCGCGCCTGCACCAGCAGTTAGTTCTGACCGTGTTAGTGAACCTAACGCCGCCCCTGGCGTGGAAATATTTAAAGTCAATGAACAGCCTGCGCCAATAAACGCTTTGGCCGCGCAAGCACAAGCGCCTGTTGAACCGGACAAAAACGCTTTAATGATGCAAGCTAAAGCTAAACTGTTGTCACCAAATGTAGGCGTACGCGAAGCAGGCAAGTTAGAAATGCAACAGTTGTTGTCGCCTAAAGAACCTGTTTACCATAACGTAGTTGGCGTTGGTCTTGTTGATCCTCGTACTAGGAGTGTGGTAATGCCATCAGTAGAAAAACCACTTGCACCACCAACAAGCGCTGCTGAATACAAGTTGGCGCAAGAAGATCCTAAATTTATGCGATTTTTACAGGAACGGGCAGCAGCTATGCGTGCTCCAATTCAACCTGTAGCTCCAACAATTACACAAATTGTTGACCCCACTAACCCAAATCAAATGATTTCTGTCGATGCACGACGCTATCAAGGGGGCGGCGTAGGCTCGGCAGGCGTTATTGGCGTAGGCGGTAAAGAGCCAGGCGTTGGCAGTATGAAACCGTTAACTGAAGGACAAACAATTAAATTGCGTGCCGATGTTGGTAAAGATTATCAAAACGCATCAACTGCGTTGTCGCAAATAGATGATTTATTAAAGTCAGCTACTGCGGTAAAAACATCGCCAGGTCTATCCGCAGCCACAGGTTTTACCGGAAAATATTTACCGTCGTTTTCTGAAGGTGCGGCGGCTCAAGCCGAGACACGTCTTGCTAATTTGCGCGGTAAAGTAACCGCTTTGGGTAAAGCAACCGCGTCTATGGGCGGCGCAATTGGATCTATTGCTACACAAGAATGGAAAGTTTTGGCAGATCAAGTTGCGGTGCTAGACGAAACAAAAGGTACAAAACCTTTACTTGAACAAATTGGTTTGTTAGAAGATCAAGCAAGACGTTCTGCTGAACTTATTCGAGATAAATATGAAAAAACACGGGCTGAAGATTTTGAGCGTTTTCCTCAATTCCGTGATTTACCAATATCAAAATCATCCGCGCCTGCCACTGCTGCGCCCAACATTGACGCCCTTCTTAAAAAGTACCCATAATTATGGCCACACTTGAACAACTTAGCGCAGCGTTGGTCAAGGCTGATGCTGCTGGTAACGTTGAAGATGCCAAAGCATTTGCGGATGCAATTCGGCAAATGCAGGCCGCGCCTGCAACCCCTACAAGAGGTAAAGCCGGTTTGTTTGATATGCTGTCCGCGCCATTTGAAATGGGCATGGAATTAGCCAATAAACCCCGCGCTGAACAAGCCGCCCTTATTGCCCCCACTGTTGAAGCATTGGGTTCGGTAGGCGGTGCTGCGTTAGGATCGTCAGGTGGGCCTTTGGGTACGGTTGCTGGTGCTGGTGTTGGTTACGCAGGCGCTAAAGAATTGATGCGTTATGTTGGCGGTACTGCAACACCAGAAACGTTGCCCCAAGCTGCAACACGCCAAGCCCAAACTGCGCTTGAAGGCGCAACTATGGAAACTTTTGGCCGAGGCGTTGTAAGTCCTCTTATAACTAAAGGCGCTGAATACGCAAGCAAGTTAAAAAATATTAAACTTGATCAATATCTTAAAGCAGTTGGCGACAAGGGCGAAGATATTGTTAACGCATTGCGGGGGCGTGTTCAGATTGTCCCTGGCACATCACCTACTGCTGGAGAAGCCGCCGCGCCTGTAGGTAGTGTAGGTCTATCGGTATTGCAATCACGCGCTCGTCAAGTACCTGGCGCGGCCGATGAATACGCAGCCAAAGAAGCGCAAAATATTGTTGCACGACAAGCCCAAGAATCCCGTGCCACGGCAAAATTTGACGCTGCCAAACAACGCATTCAAGGAAAAATTGACCGAGGTTTAGTAAGCGTAACCCCTGGCGAAGTTGGCAGCACATTGATTGATGCGGCTAAAGCCGAACAACAAGCAGTCAAGACAAACATCGTACAGCCTGCATATGATGCGGCTTTTGAAGCGGCTGGAAATGCAAAGATTGACGTTTCTAAAGTAGTCAATGAAGCAGAGCGCATTCTTGACCGCAAATTGTCTAGTTTTGCTACCGAAACCGCGCCAGATACAGTTCGCAAATTGCGCGGTTTTGTGCCGTCAGTACCTGAAGCAGAAACAGTGGTTATAGGTAAAGCAGGCTTTAAAACTGCAAAAACACCTACGCCGCCCCCCGCTACGCCTGAAGCAACATTACAACAGCTTGATGATGTCCGTAAAGCCATCAATGCAGACATTGCTGCGGCCTCAACCAGCAACGCGCCGATGGCGGCTACAACGCTAAGAAATCTACGACAGTTACACGCTGCTATTGATGATGCAGTGAAATCAAGCACTGCGCTACCTGAAGAAGCAAAGACGCTGTACAAAGGCGCATTAGATGCGTACCGTACTCAATACGCGCCTCGGTTTAAAGAAGGTATAAACGCAAATTTATTTAAGCAAACAAGTTTGCAAGAAACCAAAATTAAACCCGAAGACGTAGTAAGCAAATATTTTCAACCCAAGGGCGAAAGTGAAGCCAAAGATTTTCTACGTTTGTTTGATAAAAACCCAGACGCAATGAAGATTGCACGGACCGGCATTGAAGACCTATATCGCCGCGAAGTAACAGATACTGCTGGACGGGTGACGCCAGAAGCACATGCTGCGTTTCTAAAAAAATACGCCGAGCCGTTAAAAATTCTTGACAATGCGGGAATGAATATTACAACTCGTGTTGGTGTTGTCGCAAAAGACGCAGCGCGATTGGCAAAAATTGACGAATTGGCTAAAGCAAGCGGCAATAAACTTGCCCCTCCGCTACCCGCAGGTACTAACGCGCTTGCAGTTGAAAAACGAATTGGTGAACTAACAAAAGATTTTACGCCGCAACAAATGGCACACGTTAATTCAGTGCGGCAAGATTTATTGCGTGAAGGCGAATACGATAGATTGGTAAAGTCAGGCGCTGCCGCTGGCGCTGACATTAAAAGTTTAGCCACTAAAACAGGCAAAGAATCGGGGTTGCCATTGCCTAACTTTATATCCGTTCCCATTACAATTTTTAACAATTTAGTTAAGAAATTAGCACTGCGAATGGATGATAAACTTGCGCTTGAGATTGCGCGTGAATTAACAAGCCCTGCTGTAGCGGCCAATCAAATTGAAGCCGCTATGAAGTTGCAAACTGCACGGAGTCTTGCTCAACCAGGCGCAGGCACCGCTGCTGGATTAAGTGCAACACGGGCACTCGGCGCTGAAATGTCACGCCGTGCTGAACCTGAAAACCAAAACGCATTGGCAAAATAATGGATACTCAACAAATCATCAACGTTGCTCTTGGTCTAATTGCTTTTCTTGGAGGCTGGGTGCTGAACAACATTAGCCGCGCCATTGAGCGCCTAGACACGGACGTTAGGGCCATGCCGGTCAATTACGTATCCAAAGACGATTACAGGCGAGACATTGCTGAAATCAAAGAAATGCTTGGCAAGATTTTTGACAAACTTGACTCAAAGGTGGACAAATGAGCTTTGATCCAGTATCAGCACTGCTTAACATTGGGGGCAAAGTCATTGATCGGCTGTGGCCTGATCCCGTGCAAGCGGCAACAGCAAAACTTGAGCTTATCAAACTTCAGCAGTCGGGTGAACTGGCGGCAATGGCAGGGCAACTAGAGATTAACAAAGTTGAAGCCGGCAGCGCGTCTGTCTTTGTCTCAGGCTGGAGGCCGTTTATTGGTTGGGTCTGTGGTGCGGCTTGCGCTTGGAATTGGATTGGTTTGAAGATTGCGTTGTTTTTGGCTGCGTACTTTGACCATCCGTTAGCTTTACAACCTGCGGACTTGTCCGAGATGACGCCTGTTTTAATGGGTATGCTCGGCATCGGTGGCTTGCGTACAATTGAAAAACTTAACGGCGTGGCTCGGCAATGAACTTGTCACCCCACTTCACCCTTGCAGAACTAACGCACACCGACCATCGTGAATTTGACAACACTCCAAATGAAGCAGAACTTGCAAACATCAGACGCCTTGCAGAATTTCTTGAGCAAGTCAAAACAATACTTGGAGGCAAGCCCATCATGGTCAATTCGGCTTTCCGATCAAAACAAGTCAATGATGCTGTGGGCAGCAAAGATTCTAGCCAGCATCGTATCGGCTGCGCTGCTGACTTTCGGGTACCCGCTATGACGCCAGATGAAGTAGTCAAGGCCATCATTGCGTCTGACTTGGGTTATGACCAGGTAATCCGTGAGTTTGATCGGTGGACCCACATCAGCATCCCCAACGTGGCCGGTGCTGCGCCACGCAAAAGTAAGCTGATTATTGACAGGGCAGGCACACGCCCCTACATCTAAGGATGTGGGGCATTCTCAGGTGTCTCCACGCACACATAGACCGCAGTATACTGACCTCTAGTTGGCCCCGACCAACGATCTATATACACACCATAAACCGTTTTTAAAGTCTTCCAGATGGTCTTGTTGGTTGCGCCAAAATGATCTGCAATCTCATTGACTGTCAGACCGTCTTCGGACGATGATAAAAGTTCACGTATTGCTTGGTGTCTGGATTTCATCGTAGTCTTTCAAAAGTTGCTCCAGTTCCTCTTGAGTCACAAAGGGAATTCCGAACATGTCTTTCTGTTTTTCTCGCATCCGTTGTTCCATCTCGATCCTTGCGAACTCATCGTCTTCGTAGGTGTTCATGGTTACTCCTTAAGATATCAAGATATCACTACTGCGGTGATGATTTTGTTGACGTTCAGCGGCACTAGCGTGACGTTCAGCGAGACGACGTTCTCTACGCTGTGCCTGTATCCGTGGCACATAACCTCCATTTCTGGGTCAAGAACTTGTAGCTTTTCGATTAACTCTTTGACTTTCATTTTTGCTCCTTGACCAGCACGGCCTGTCGGCAGTTGTTCCAGCCAGCCACGTACTGTGCGCTCCAGCCCTCATCGTGGGTCAGAGCATCAGGAACTGCTGCGGGCGACCACACTTTCTCGGTGTGGTCAATCTCACCCACGATGTGCACTATTGGCACAGGTGCTGGCTGTGCTGCGGGTGGGGTTGTTCCCCTTGCTCTAATGTTTTCCCCTGCCGATTCCAGCGCAGCGGCCCTTATGTCATTACAGCGTGATGCCATGTAGTCACAAACCTTTGCACACGCCTCACGCTCTGTTTCTGCAATGCTGCGCTCGTACTCTGTCCAATGCTCTGGCGTCCATGTCTTGTTGCGCTCATCAGCACGGACAAGGGTGGCAAAGGCCTCAAGTTTTTCTATGTACAACGGTTCACCCGTCACAAAGTCGTAGGGCATCTCCACTTCCCTTGCCATCTCCATAATTGTTCGTTTACGCCAGCCGGTCATACGCGCCCCCTTGGTATAGCCAACAGCCACCGGTTGCCAAGCAGTCGGATGCTACGCGCCCACTGGCGCTGGTAACAACGTTGGTTTGGGTACAGGCTACGGGCTTGAGTTAATCTGGTTATGTTCATTTGGTCGCTTCCTTGAGTAGTTCTACGCGCTCACGGGCAACGCGCAGGGTGTTATAGCGCTGGTGCAAACGTTCCAGCACCGTGACGCGTTTGCCCGTAACGCGTTCTTCAGCCAACAGTGCCAAGACTTGTTCCTCAGTCTTTAAGCTCAAGTCACTGTTTAGTTTTCGCCATGAAATCATAAATTTTTCTTTCTAGTTCTACAACCTCGGCGTCCGTGCGTTTGTAGCTGCGTACAGCCGCGTTCATCTGCCGTTCCTTGTGCTTGGCCTCAGACCTTGCGGCCCGTAACTTGGCTTTCCATTGATCAATACGTTTCATTTAAGTGCCTCCAGTGCAATTTCAGACACGGCCTGCTTGGTGTGCAGCGCCGCCCAAATCTTTTCATCCACCGTTTTCTCGGTCATAAGCACGTAGACCCACACGTCATGGCGCTGGCCGCTGCGGTGGAGCCGTCCAACAGTCTGCTCGAACAACTCAAGACTCCACGGCAGGGACAAAAAAACCATGTGCTGTCCTCCGTGTTGTAAGTTAAGACCGTGACCTGCGGATTTTGGATGCACGGCAAGGATTGGTATTTCACCCCGATTCCATCGAGCGATTGCATCATCATCGTCAAGCGTTGTAACTCTGAATCGCCGCTTGAGTTCGGCAAGTTCCTCTTTGTAGGTGTAAGCAATGATGGTGTTTGCATGTTGGTTTTCCTCTAAAAGTTCTTCTAATCGATCAAATTTGTGGGGGCTGTACCACACAGGGGTCTGTGTTATCGTAAACTTACCAGGCACGTCGGAGGCTTCACTGTTGGTGTCGTAAACAAACCCCGACGCCAGTTGCTGCAACTTGCCCGTCACCACGCCGGCGTTAACCGCCGTGATCGTGTCCAGCACAAATTCTTTTTTCAACTTGTTGTACGGCGTCAGGTCCATCTTGCACATCACCTCAACGTGATGGCAGGGCGGCAGTTTGTCTTTGTACTCACCAGGCTCCAGCACATAGGTGGCCGGTTTGATTTTGGCCATAACTTTATCAAGCGCGCCTACACGCGGTGCCCACTCGCCAAACTCGGGGTTAAGCAGCACAAAATACGTCTGCATGAACGCGCCCTTGGACCGGCCCAGCAGGTCTTGGTTGACAATCTTGCACTGGCCAAACACGTCCTCAAGGCCGTTGCTGGTAAACGATCCGGTCAAGCCCCAACGCACGCGCATAGGTTCCATAATCTTGAGCAGCGCTTTAAAGCGTGTGCCTGATGGGTTCTTCAGGCGCGTCAGTTCGTCAAACACAATGCCGTCAAAGTTCAGCTTTTGAAGGGCCAGCCATTGAACGTTGTCGTAATTGGTCACTACCACCTGCGCGCTTGATCTAAGCGCCGTTAAACGCTGTTTAGGCGTGCCTACGGCCACGGCCAACGACAGGGCCGGTGCCCACTTGGGCTGCTCGACCGGCCACACGTCGGTGCAGACCCGCTTGGGGGCCAGCACCAGAAAACGCCTGACGTGCTGATCGCGCAGCATCTCCCACATGCCGGTCAATGTGATGGCGGTCTTGCCTGCGCCCACTGGCGCAAGCACCATCGCACGGTCATGCTCGTAGATAAAATCAGCCGCCAGTTCTTGATACGGTCTTAACGAAAGCATCAATCTGCTCCTTGTTCCATAAACACACATAATTCTGTTGTAAGAAATCCATGTCTGCGGCAAACAATTGCTGCAACAGCGACAGCCTGCCGCTTTTGGTTTTCAGTTCCACAAACCACGTCTGCCCATCAGGCAGGCAGGCGATCCGGTCGGCTACGCCTTTGCGCCCTGGCGACGTGAACTTCCACGTCTTGCCACCGATGCGCTGGATTGCCCAGACAAAGTGACGTTCAACTTCTGACTCACGCATTGAACGCCTCAGTAAAAATGTGCAAACCTAAATCAGCGTTTACGCAGTTACGCAGGGCCTGCCTTTTGTTTAATATTTTGCTGGCCGCAACAACTTCATACCCGTCAAAATCAGATATCTTGTTCTTGTGCCGAATGTCGGATTTGTCAAATTTGCGTGGCGTGGCATCAAAGTTAGACCAAAACAAATGGCGTTGCATTTCAAAAGTTGGCTTGACCAAAGGTTCGTAGTAAGGCTTGACGTTTTCAATTACCCATTTGCACTTGGCGTAGTGTTGTAAAAATACAATCTGCGCGTACAACGTCATGTCAGGCATGATGGGTGCAAACCCTTTGCCAATGACGCCTACGTTATGGCGGTACTGGCCGTGGCTAGGGCAAGGTGGGCTGGCCCAAATAAAATCAAACTCGGCGTAGTGCTTCTCAAGATACGCAACAGCATCGCCCACTACCACAGTGTCTTGCGGGTACAACTGGCGGTACACCGCAGCAATTTCAGGTGAATATTCAACAGCCGTAACATCATGATCACCCCACAGACGACGATTGCCACCAATGCCGGAATATAAGTTTAGAATTTTCATGTTGCAAAGTATACCGTAAAAAAGTTTTGTGCAATATTTATTTTATGTGCTAAGATGGCATTACCCAATCTTGGGTAGCAACTAAAGGACAGTAAAATGGACACCAGAATTGAAACAGACGGCGCGAGCGTTACCACTAGCGAATGGGATGACGGCATATGGATAAGCGTCCACCGTCATTGCGCTTACGCCAGCATTGGTCTCACCCGAGCGCAAGCAATCAAACTGCGCGACGGCATCAACACTCTTTTGGAGACAGCAGATGCAGCACAGTAATATCGTCGGCGGCTCGACCGCCAAGCGCGTCATCAACTGCCCTGGCTCTGTGGTCTTGGTGCAGAAGATGCCGCCCAAACCCTCTAGTGAACACGCAGACCGTGGCACACTGCTACACAACGCCATTAGCGCTATCCTTGAGGGCAAAAACGTTGATGTGATCGGCTCTACCTACGAAGGCCAAGTGCTGACGCAAGACCTGTACAACGAAAAGATCACCGTGGCGCTGGCGCTGCTTGATGAAGTTGATCCTTACAGGGAGATGACGTATGAAGTGGAAACTCGCGTTGGCTTTGGCAATCTTTTACCAGACGTATTTGGTAGCACTGATTTGGTTGGGCGTATTGGCACTCGTGCTATTGTTTTGGATTGGAAGTTTGGCGACGGTGTTGTGGTTGATGCGGTAGAGAATGAGCAACTGATGTTCTACGCCGCCGCCGCCATGCGTACAGACGCCGCCAAGTGGGCGTTTGACGGCGCAACAGAGATCGAGTGCATCATCATCCAGCCGCCCATGATCAAGCGTTGGGTGACCACCAAGGAGCGCATCGCCCAGTTTGAGCGTGATCTGGTTAGGGCCGTACAAGCCGCGCAATTGCCTGACGCCAATTTGGCAACGGGTGACCACTGCCGCTGGTGCGCGGCCAAGCCGGTGTGCCCTCTGATGACCGGCGCAGTAGACCGCGCATTGCAAACGCAGATGCAAGAGCTTGACATCACAATGCTCAGTCAGTATCTTAAAAAGGCTGAGATGATTGAAAGCTGGATTAAAGACCTGCGTGAGTTGGCGGTCCAGCTGCTTGAAAAATCATTGCCAGTGCCTGGTTATAAACTGGTCGCCAAGCGCGGCACACGTCAGTGGGCCGACGAACACATCGCCAAGGTGGCGATTGAATTTGCGGGGCTAAACCCGTACAAAGAACCCGAACTTCTTTCACCAGCGCAAGCTGAAAAGATGTTCAAAAAGAGCAAGTTGATACTGCCCGACGAATTATTTGTCACAGTGTCTTCAGGCACAACACTGGCAAGTGAGGATGACCCCCGCCCAGCAGTGTTGCAGTTGAGTGGCTTGACGGCTGCTCTTTCTAAACTTCAATGAAAGCTAAAAATGCAATTGACTACTTTTTCTTCGGCAAATCTGCCAGCGGTTTCTTCTTTGTCTACATCGCTTCGCGCTCTTGAAAAAGACGTAGGCCCATCTGGTAACGTCATCCTGAAAATGGACAAGACTGGCCATTGGGTCTATGGCGCGGATCAGACAGAAGTTGAGGCCGAGTCCCTCTGGGCGATCAATCCTTTTTCGTTTATCCACGGCTTTATCGCTTGGGGCGACGGTGAAGTGTTGGGTGAAAAGATGGTGGGCGTCGCTGAACCGTTGCCTGAACTTGAAGCCGCCCATAAAGACGCCAAGCGTGGCTGGGAGACTCAGATCGGCATGTCATTAAAATGCACCAGTGGTGAAGACAAGGACATGGAAGCGCGTTTTACGACAACTTCGGTGGGCGGTAAAAAAGCGGTTCAGGCTTTGGGTGTGGCCATTGCTACGCAAGTAGATAAAGACCAATCTAAGCCTGTTGCTATTGTGAAACTCAAAAAGGATCATTATCAGCACAAGTCTTACGGCAAAATCTACACGCCACTCTTTGAGATTGTCGAGTGGGTTGGTCTTGATGGCGCGGCTACTGTCGAGCCAGAACCAGAAGCACCAGCACCAGCCGGTCGGCGTCGTCGGTCTGCCTGATGACTCTCTGGGTTGACTTTGAAACCCGTAGCGCCTGCGACCTAAAAACCGCAGGCGTTTACAACTACGCGCAAGACGCCAGCACCGAGGTACTGTGCATGTCCTACGCCTTTGACGACGATGAAGTGCAGACATGGACGCCCGACCAACCCTTCCCCACATGGTTGCTCACTCGTCACACTGGCCTCATTTACGCCCATAACGCCGCTTTTGAGCGTCTGATCTTTTGGTATGTGCTGGGGGTCAATTTTGAGCTTGAGCAGTTCTACTGCACGGCTACTCAAGCCCGTGCCAACTGCGCGCCTGGTGGCCTTGAAGACGTGGGGCGCTTCGCAGGTGCCACTATGAAGAAAGACCACCGTGGTGCCCAACTGATCCGCTTGTTGAGCATACCTAAGTCCGATGGCACGTTCAACAACGACCCGACGCTGATAGCCGAGATGGTCGCCTACTGCGAACAGGACGTGCGCGCCATGCGTGCCGTCAGCAAGGCCATGCGGCCACTGTCAGCCGATGAACTGGCCGACTACCACGTTAACGAACGCATCAACGACCGTGGCCTGATGGTGGACGTGCCCTTGTGCCATGCCGCCGTCAAGTACGCTGGCGCTGAGATGGACGAAATCCAGAAGATTGTGGCCGAGGTCACCGATGGCCAGATCACATCTGTGCGCTCACCCAAGATGCGCGAGTGGGTGTTGGAGCGCGTTGGTCCTGAAGCCAAGAAGCTGATGTGGACCGGCGAGAAATATTCCATAGATAAAAACGTGCGGGCCAACTTGCTTGCGATGGAGAACCATGATGAAGTCCCCCCAGATGTGGCCGAGGTTATACAGTGCGCCGATGACCTTTGGGCGTCGTCGGTTGCGAAGTTCAGCCGCTTGGCAAGTCTGGCAGACGAGGAAGACGCCCGAGTTAGAGGTGCCTTTGTTTTTGCTGGAGGCAGTGCAACAGGGCGCGCTTCGTCCTACGGCGCTCAAGTCCATAATCTCCCGCGTAAAAGCGCTAAAGACCCCGAGGCCGTCCGCACAGCAATGGTTCGAGGCCATGCAATCGTGCCACGATTTGAGCAACGCATTACAGACGTTCTGAAGAAGATGCTGCGCCCTGCTATCGTGGCCGCGCCTGGTAACGTCCTAATCGCCTACGATTGGTCGGCCATTGAAGGCCGCGTGCATCCGTGGCTGTCCAACTGCCCAGCAGGCGAGGCAAAGCTAGATGTGTTCCGGTCGGGTCTTGACCCGTACAAGGTCAACGCCACGGCGACGTTCCGTGTGCACTACGACGACGTGACCGGTGACCAGCGCCAAGTGGGCAAGGTGCAAGAGCTTGCGCTTGGTTTCTTGGGCGGCGCGGGTGCCTTTGAAGTATTTGGCCGCGTCTACGGTGTGCGCCTGACCACGGGCGAGATCGCACGGGCGGTCGAGGGCTGGCGTAGGGCAAACCCTTGGGCTATGCAGCACGGCACGCAGCTTGAGGGTGCGTACCTGCGCGCAATGAGAAACAAAGGGCATGAATTTTCCGCTGGAAGAATTGTGTACTTGTTTGATGGCCAGACCCTCTGGTACAGTTTGCCTTCTGGTCGGGTATTGTGCTACCCCAACGCTAAATTCGACGAAGAAGGTAACGTGACATACACCAAAGCAGCTTGGAAGCCTGCCGCCGATGCGACAGAGTGGCCCCGCGCCCGTCTGTGGCGTGGGCTGGCTTGTGAGAATGTCGTACAGGCGACAGCCAATGACATCCTACGACACTCGCTGAGACAACTGGATGGCGTGATCGCTCACGTCCATGACGAAATTGTCGTCGAGTGCCCCGAATCTCAGGCAGACTATGTATCCAAAATGATGTTTGACGTGATGTGTTCGCCGCCTGCATGGGCGACGGGCCTGCCGTTGGCTGCCGAAGGTGTAACAACAAAGCGTTATTCGTAAAAAAGCCCCCGTGGATTAGACGGGGGCCAAAGTTCATTAGGAGAACAAACCGTGTTAGATTTTCTCACAAAATTAGCGCCAGAGGGCGAAACTTTTTTAATTGTGCGTCAAAAGCCACAACTAAAAGAGGGCGAGTACCAATACCACGCCGATGGCGCGATCAAGTGCACATGGCCTGCCATGCTACCCGACGCCAAGGTCAAGCCCGATTGGGCGATCTACGGCAACACCGCCAGCTTTATCATCGACCGCTTTAGAGATGGCCACGTCAGCGCCAGCGCTGCTAATTGTGAGTACGTCTTAGTGATGGTGCTGGACGACGTGGGCACCAAAGCCACCGTACCGCCGTTAGAACCTACTTGGAAGATGGAGACGTCCGAAGGTTCATTCCAGTGGGGCTACGTGTTCAGTGAGCAGCCGACCAAGGCCGACTTCAGCGCCGCCATTGTGGCCATCGCCGCAGCAGGGTACACCGACACGGGCGCGATCAACGCGGTACGCAACTTTCGCTTGCCTGGCTCGGTTAACATCAAGCCTGGGCGTGATGCGTTTAAATCGGTTTTGCGTGAGTTCAACCCAGAGCGTGACTTTACCCTAGACCAAATTTGCGCCGCTTTGGGTGTGACGCCTGCCGCGTCGGTGGACGCCTACAAGCCGATCCGCATCAGCGACGACGGCACCGATGACGTGATGGTCTGGCTGTCTGAGCAGGGTCTGCTCTTGTCGCGCCCGAATCAAGAGGGCTGGGCTGGCGTGGTCTGCCCGAATAGTGCAGAGCATACCGATGGCAACCCCGAAGGCCGGTACATGCCTGCGAACCGTGCTTATACCTGCTTGCACTCGCACTGCATCGACTTTGGTTCGTCCGTGTTCCTTCAGTGGATTGCAGACAATGACGGCCCGAAGCATACGCCCGGCCTGCGCGAAGAACTGCTTGCGACCGTGATGGGTTCCGCACTGGTCAAATTGACGCCTACAGAGGCGTTCCCTGATGCAGCCGCCGCCGTCATCGCCGAAGTTGAGCGCAAGGAATTGCAACGGGTCGAAAAAGAGGGCTGGTATGAGCGCTTCGCGTACCTTCAGGATGACGACGGCTTTTTTGATCTGGTCGAACGTCAAGAGGTGTCGCGCGCGGCGTTTAACGCCATTTTCAGGCACATCGCCTGCAACAGTATCCACGGTAAGCGCCCTAAAATTGAGGCAGGCACCTGCTTTGACGAAAACCGCCAGAAGAAGGGCGCGCGCATCCTGAAGGGCGTCACCTACGCAGCAGGCGAGTCAATCCTTTGCTCGCGTGACGGTATCGTCTACGGTAATCGCTGGCGCGATGCGCGCCCTGTAGCCGTGGCAGGCAATATCAAGCCGTGGCTGGATCACGTCGAGCGCATGGTGCCCGACGATAAAGAGCGCGCGCATGTGCTGGACGTGATGGCGTTCAAGTTGCAAAAGCCGCATATCAAAATCAATCACGCCGTCCTACATGGGGGCAACCCCGGCAGCGGTAAAGATACCATGTGGGCACCGTTCTTTTGGTCTATCGGCGGTAAGGCACTGCGGAACGTGTCCCTTGTCCGCAATGAGGAAATCACGTCCCAATGGGGTTATGCCCTTGAGGCCGAAGTGTTGGTTGTCAACGAACTGCGCCAGAGTGAGGCCAAAGACCGACGCGCGTTAGAAAACACAATGAAACCTTTGATCGCCGCGCCACCTGAATTTTTGATGGTGCAGCGTAAGGGTCTTGCGCCTTACGATCTGGTGAACCGCCTGCAAATTATCGCCTTTTCAAACGAGCGTGTGGCCATTAATTTACCGTCAGACGATCGCCGCTGGTACGTCATCTGGTCCGACGCCGGACGCATGAGCGACACCGACGGTGCGAAAATATGGGCGTGGCTTGAGTCGGGCGGTAAGTCGGCCGTGGCCGCGTGGCTTCACGCGCGTGACGTGTCCGCATTCGCGCCTGGTGCGACGCCTGCGATGACCGAAGCGAAGGCCATCATGGTCGAGGCTGGTATGAGTGGCGCAGAATCGTTTCTTGTTGACCTTATGCGGCACCGGCTGGGTGAATTTTCTAAGGGCGTTGTGGGCGCGCCGTGGCACGCGTTGTGCGACCGTTTACAGGGGTCATCGCCCACGGGTATGCGTGTGGTCCAACCGGCCCTTCTACACGCGTTAAAAGAGGCCCAATGGGTCGATATGGGCCGCATAGCGTCGCGAGACTATTTGACGAAAAAGCATATTTTTGTGGCGCCGGACATGGTCGGGGTTTCCCGGTCGGACCTGCGCCGCATGATCGAGACGACGCCGCCCGTATCGGTGCGCCTGGTGAAATAAAAAATGGCCCGTTAAGGGCCATTTTTATAGGTCTAGGACCGCCGCCAGTAGCGCGGCCAGCAGCAGCGCGAAAAGAATCAACATAATTCGTGCGTGTCTTCGCCGGTGTAGACCGCCGCCGGTGCGTCGTTCAACGGCGCAAATAGTGCGTTAACGTCGACGTCGGGACCGTAGGGCATACCGTAGGGCTGTCGGCCGCCTTTTTGACAATTTAAGTCAAAATACATGCCCACGTATTCACGGGTACTCATGCCGTCGTAAAACGCCGGATAGCGTCGTTTTTCCGCGCCTTTAGACTTAACGCGCTTATGCTTACCGGTGCACTTAGCGTGCGCCGCGTAGATATCGCGCGCGTCGTTTAATTTATACGTCGTACGGCCAATTTTAATGGTTTGCATAATGTACTTTCAAAAAAGAATATCAAAATAAGCAAGCGCCAGGACCGTAAGCGCGCCAGCGATGGCCAGCACGGCCAGTAGGTCCATAGCAGCAGCCCTGCGTTTTTCGAGGGCCTCTTGGGAGGGTGAGTAGGTGTAGTGATGGCGCATGGTTTAACCTCCCGCATGGCGTTCAGCAACATCACCCCAGCAGGCAACGCGATATGCACCATTAAAACGCACCAAAGTAGGCGTATAGGTATCCCCAGCGTTAAGATACAGGCATTCACCTTTATCTGTGTTAAACCCCTCTACACCATAAAATTTACCCAACGCATTGAGACACTCCATGCGAATATCTTGAGTAGTAGGTGCGTGATAGCATTCATTGAATCGGCGCATTCCTACGGGGGTGGCTATCAATTGATAACGATTCATAAGTAACAAGGCTTTAGCCTGCTTAGCGTTATCGCCAAAAATAGGCTTTAAAGCCTTTATTGAAGGTGAACGTATCATGTTTTATTCTCCTGAGTTAGTTATGGTCTACACAATGCAAACCCCTAAACCCTCAACGCAAGGGCTTAGAGAGTGCATTAGCGCACCTGCTCAATGTTAAGATTGGATTCCTCTAAACCTTTTTCTTGACAATAATCAGCATGGTCTACAAAGCCATGCCGAGCGCAAAATCGGTCTAATGCTTCGTTCATATCCTGCGCTTTTACGGTCGTTTTCGAGTGTTGGGCATCGTGCCACACGTTAAATAAATGTTCCATGTTTTATTCTCCTGAGTTATAGCGTGCACAAGCGCGCGCCCCTATGCGGCCACACCGGCCGCATAAAGTCAAGCGCTTATATAGTGCAGCACCCACAGCATGGCGCGTCTTCACACCGGCCGCGCGCGTTACGGTAGAACGTCGTCGGACCGGTTTCGCCGTAGAACGTTATTTTATTGATCCATGCGTGAGTGTCAATGTCGTCATATGCGCCCAGCATTGCGTCTGCCAATTGGTCGCGGGTTACCGATGGGTCTTCCGCGACCGACTCGCGCCAGCCATTATTAGGGTCTAGTCGGTCGGCAAAGTCTAGTAGTTTCGCGATGCTGTAGTGACGCAGCATATCGGGTAGTGTGGTCATATTGTCTCCAATAGGTGGCATGATTGCCCGTTAACCCTAATATGTAGGGTTAACAGTCACTCACGCAGTAGCTATCGCGATGGCCCGACGCGCATAACCGGCCGCATGGTCGGCGATGACGATATCTTTGGCCGCTTTGCTTGTACCGGCGCATAACATACAGTTAACGCAAGTTGTTTTGCGGCCACCTTCGATCGATGCCGGACAGGCGATCTCGCCAGCTTGTTTGTCAACACCGACGGAAACCCTGAAAACCCGCATACCGTACAAGTTAGCCTGTGCAGCTTCATCGATGCTATCGGCCGACGCCATTACAAGCGGCGACCATGCGGCGTGATCGAACCGTGTGTCTTGCCATTGGTGACTGTAACCCGCATGGCCGGCCGTGAATTGAGTCAATTCTTGCCATGTGGCCACCGGCGCAGCAAATGGATCCCCATATGTACCGATACGTAAGCGCTTACCCGCGATGACTTTGGCGATCGCGGCCGGTGTGGCTCTTACATACCGGCCGCGCTTGTATGCGTTATAGACCGATAGCACTGACTTGGCAACTTGTACATAACACGGTACGTCGCCGGTCTCGCGTGCGATCTTTGGCCGGTGCGAACACATACCGCATATGCTCACATCATCGCCGGTTTGAAGCGCTTGTACCGGATCGATATCGGACCGGATGATAAATGTTTGAACAAGCGCGCCGGTCTTATCATTTTTTGACGCGTCGGTGATCTTATTGACAATGACGACGATCGGCGCGCCGTCGATCACGCTTGGACCTTCATAAGCGATGTATCCTAGAATTTTCATACTGTACCTTTACTTTATTGTGGCCGGCTTGCGCCGGCCGAATTGATTAGCGAATGACCCACAGCGCTATTGCATACAGCACACAAGCGCCAAGCGCTGAAAAGATCGCGCCGCCGATAATCCCTTCTATCTTTTCAACGCGCGCGCGCTCTGCGCGCGCTTGGCATATAGATTCATACAAGTCATTACGAGTGTTCATTTGGTAGCTCCTTTGGTTGGTGAGACTACAGTGTAAGCGATTCTCTTACGCTATGTCAGCATGTCAAATAATAACCATGCGAATCAGTCAACTATTCAAATGTAAGTCATGTAGGTGGCTTGTAGGTAGTGCACACGGTAGCGCATGACTTACATGCGCGGCCAGTAGCGATGCGGGTTTGTGCGGTTTGTAAGTCATGTAAGTCAGGGGTTTAAAATAGTGGATAAAGGATATATACTGTGTTTATGTACAGTAATACCCAATATGGGGTAGAGCGATTTAAATCGCCCGTCCAAATGACTTACATGACTTACATCGGCCATGACGCACGTTTCCACCGGCGCGTCATGTAAGTCATGTAAGTCATTAGCTAATGACCGGTGTATGTACATACAACATAGCCTACATGACTTACATTCTACCGGCCGCACCGATGCACGTAGGTCATGACTTACATGACTTACATCGGCCGGCGACATGCAAAACGCGCCAGGCGCGAGGCCACCCGGCCAGGGCCGAGCGGCAATGGGCCACGGTAACGGAGCGTCTGCAAACAATTTTTTATTTTTTAAAAATGGTTTTTAATGTTTGTTATCTTGTAAGGAAGAAAACAACGCGGTATGATTCGTGCACGCATTCACGCGGCCATACAACTATGAGTTTTTATTCACTGCCACTTGTCATTAATGAAATACGCGCCACTGAGGCGGTGCTTAACCGCATCTATGATGCAGCCAAGCTCGGATTAAAAGGCGACAACCTGGCGTTAGCGTCGGGCATGACGCCAACGGCTTACAGGCAATTGTGCGAGATGGATCAGGTGGCGTTGTTAGCCGAACAAAAGGGCCGCGCTGATGGTGAGAAGCTCGCGTCTACGCAGTTGCATAAAGCGGCAGAACACGGCGACGCTAAAGCCGCGCTGGCTATTCTGCAAAACGTCCACGGCTGGGTGGCCAAGCAGTCCATCACGGTTGACGTAGACCAGCGCATCTCCATCATCGGGGCGTTGGCTGAAGCCGAGCGCCGCGCAACACTGGACGTGGTGGATGTCATAGCGCACGAGTCTAGCCCGACGTTACAAGTAGAACAAAATGCAAAGCACCAAGTACAGCGCTGAAGACGAACAAGAACTGATGGCGCGGTTATGGGCGCCGCAGTACAAGGACAACCCACTGGCGTTTGTAAAGTTCATATTTCCGTGGGGCGTCAAGGGGACGCCTCTGGAGTATTTTGAAGGGCCGCGCAAATGGCAGCGCGAGGTGCTTCAGGAAATCACAACACAAATCCAAGCTAACAAGGGTCAGGTAGACTTCAACACGTTGCGGCAAGCAGTCTCAAGCGGACGGGGTATTGGCAAATCGGCGCTGGTCTCATGGATCGTGATCTGGATGCTGTCCACGCGGATTGGCTCGACAACCATCGTGTCGGCTAACTCGGAGTCGCAACTGCGCTCTATCACATGGGCTGAGATTACCAAGTGGCTGGCGATGTCGCTTAACTCGCATTGGTTTGAGGTCAGCGCAACCAGGCTGATGCCTGCTAAATGGTTGACTGAACTGGTTGAACGCGATCTGAAGAAAGGCACACGCTATTGGGGCGTTGAAGGGCGGCTGTGGTCGGCTGAAAATCCAGACGCCTACGCGGGTGTACACAACTTTGATGGTGTGTTAGTGATCTTTGATGAGGCAAGCGGTATCGACGACAGCATTTGGGCGGTGACATCTGGGTTCTTTACCGAGAACACGCCCAACAGATTTTGGCTGGCGTTCAGCAACCCGCGCCGCAACACGGGGTACTTCTACGAAACGTTCCACAGCAAACGGGAGTTCTGGAAAACCAAGGTAGTTGACGCGCGTACGGTTGAGGGTACGGACAAGCAGGTCTACCAGCAGATCATCGACGAATACGGACCGGACTCCGCGCAGGCGCACGTTGAGGTGTACGGGGAATTCCCTAATGCGGGGGATGACCAGTTTATCTCTAGCTTAATAGTTGACGACGCGATGAAACGGGAGAAGTACAAAGACCCGTCAGCGCCCATAGTGATTGGTGTTGACCCTGCGCGGTTTGGTGCGGATGCTACGGTGCTGGCGGTGCGCCAAGGGCGGGATATTGTAAAGATCATTCGGCACAGGGGCGACGACACGATGACGGTGGTCGGGCATGTGATTGAGGCGATTGAGGAGTACAAACCCGCGATGGTGTTTATTGACGAGGGTGGGCTAGGCGCGGGGATTGTGGACAGGCTAAAGGAACAACGCTACAAGATCAAAGGTGTGAACTTTGGATGGAAGTCGCGCAACCCGGCCATGTATGGCAACATGAGGGCGCAAATTTGGGGCGATATGAGGGATTGGCTAAAAAGCGCCAGCATACCTAACGACAGGTTCTTGAAAACTGATTTGATTTCGCCTATGATGAAGCCGGACTCCAAAGGGTCGATATTCTTGGAGTCTAAAAAAGACATGAAAGCGCGTGGGCTGGCGTCGCCCGACGCTGCTGATGCGATAGCGTTGACGTTTTCGTACCCCGTGGCCAACCGTGGGGAGTACAGTGAGAAAACCCGTACACTACGGACTTACGACCGTGGTTCGGTAACAACCAGTTGGATGGGGTCTTAAATGAAAAAGTCGGTATCACTATCAGTTGGGCGCGGTGAAAAGTTGCCGGTGTCTAAGGGTGCGGGTTTGACGGCCAAGGGGCGCGAGAAGTACAATGCGGCTACGGGGTCGAATTTGAAAGCGCCAGCGCCTAATCCTAAGACCAAGGCAGATCAGGGGCGCAAGGATTCATTTTGTGCAAGAATGGGTGCAGTAGCGGCAAATGCCAAAGATGGCGAACGTGCT
>Ga0114975_10000384_pt1 | contig 33194 bp, 25 predicted proteins | sample S_130626_EF_Meta_FD_87031 | JGI IMG/M metagenome (GOLD analysis project Ga0114975, IMG submission 87031) | Freshwater microbial communities from Lake Simoncouche, Canada to study carbon cycling - S_130626_EF_MetaG | ecosystem: Environmental > Aquatic > Freshwater > Lake | place: Lake...
AAAATTAAGTAGCTTAGTTACTCATTATTTTTTCATAGTAAATAAGCACATCACATGCGAGTTATTTTATTATCTACTCTTTTATTAGTTTCAACCTTAAGTATAGTTGATGCTAATGCCCAAAAGTCAAAAAAAGCAGTGACTCCTGAAGTGAGTACTGAAAAAGTTGACATTAATAAAGTTTTTAAAAATTGGAAGCCAAGAAACATTGGACCAGCTAGCATGAGTGGTCGTGTGACCACCATTGATGTGCAAGTAAGTAGTCCAAATAATATTTGGATTGGTGCTGCATCAGGTGGTGTATGGAAAACTAATAACAGTGGTGTTAGTTGGACACCCGTATTTGAGGAGCAGCCCATCATGAACATTGGTGCGTTAGCAATTCAACAATCCAATCCTAGTGTGGTATGGGTTGGAACAGGAGAAGGAAATCCAAGAAATTCAATTAGTATCGGTGAAGGCATGTATAAAACAATGGATGCTGGTAGAACTTGGAAAAAAGTGGGATTAGAACAAACAAGAAATATTCATCGTGTTATTATTGATCCAACCAATCCAAATACAGTTTATGCTGGTGCTATTGGTAATCCTTATGGTCAAAGTAAAAATAGAGGTGTTTTTAAAACAACTGATGGTGGTGAAACTTGGAATCAAATTTTATACACTAATGATACTTCGGGCCCTGGTGATATGATTATGGATCCTACCAATCCCAACAAATTATTTGTTGCTATGTGGCATCACTACCGTAACCCTTATCATTTAGAAAGTGGTGGAAAAGGAAGTGGGATTTATATGACCATTGATGGTGGAAAAAATTTCATTAAGTTAGGTAAAGAGCATGGTTTACCTGATGGTAATTTAGGTAGAGTGGGTATCGCTATTAGTAGATCAAATCCAAACAGAGTATATGCTTTAGTAGAGTCAACAAAAAGTGGTTTATACAAAAGTGATGATGGGGGATATTCATGGAAATTAGTGAATGGTCAAAAATCAATTGTTGACAATCGTCCTTTTTATTTCCAAGATATAATTTGCGATCCTTTGAATGAAAATACTTTATGGTACATAAGTCAAACAGTTCAAAAAAGTATTGATGGTGGAAAAAGTTTTGAAACTGTTATTCCATATAGTGGAATTCATCCGGATCATCATGCATTTTGGATACACCCAACAGACAATAAATTTATTGTTGATGGCAATGATGGAGGAATAGGCATTACACGTGATGGTGGTAAAACTTGGTTGTTTGATGAAAAAATTCCGGTAGGACAATTTTACCATATTAATGTTGACAATGAAATCCCTTATCATGTAATGGGTGGAATGCAAGACAATGGTTCATGGAGAGGCCCAGCGTATACAACAACTCAAGGTGGTATTCGTAATTTTGATTGGGACAATTTATGGGGCGGAGATGGATTTGATGTAATGCCAGATCCAGAAGATGCAAATTGGGTTTATGCAATGAGCCAAGGTGGTTCAGTGGGACGCTATAATACACAAACTGGTCAATCATCCTATATTAAACCTCCAGCACCAGATGCAAAAACTTTATTAAGATTTAACTGGAACGCTGCTATTGCGCAGGATCCATTTGATAAAAAAACAATTTATTTTGGTTCACAATTTTTACATAAGAGTGCCAATAAAGGAGCAGGATGGAAAATTATTTCACCTGATTTAACAACAAATGATACTGCTAAAATTAACCAAACAAATAATGGTGGATTAAGTGTTGATATTACGGGTGCTGAAAATTATTGTACGATTATCACGATAGCACCAAGTGCATTGAAAAAGGATTTAATATTTATTGGAACCGATGATGGTAAAGTTCAAGTGACTGAAAATGGTGGGCAAACTTGGAGCGACCTAACTAACAACATTGTTGGTTTCCCTAAAGGTGCTTGGATTCCACAAATTAGAACATCATCTTATAATGCGAATGAGGTATTTGTGGTAGCTAATAATTACAGACAAGGCGATTTTGCACCATATATTTTTAGATCAACTGACTTAGGAAAAACTTGGACGCGCATGGTGGACGAGAAAAAAGTGAATGGTTATGCATTAACGGTATTGCAAGATCCATCAGAGCCTAATTTAATATTTGTTGGAACGGAGCAAGGTTTTTATGTAAGCTTAGATAATGGCGTAAGCTATCAACAATGGAAAAACGGATATCCATCTGTATCAACCTATGACTTTGCCATTCAAGAAAGAGAAGCTGATTTAGCCATCGCTACTTTTGGTAGAAGCTTATGGGTTTTAGATGATATTAAACCATTAAGAAAATTAGCTGCAACAAAAGGAGAAGTAAATAAGTTTTTTGTGAGTGCTCCTGCAACTACTTACAATTTGTCTATTAAGAATTCACCATATGAGTGGAGTACTTGGGGCATGTGGGATGCGCCTAATAAGCCAACAGGTTTACCAATTACAGTATACACAACTGATAGTAATAAAAAAGCGAAGGTTCAAATTAAGGATATCAACGATACTTTAGTTCGTACACTAACTTTTAAGATTGATACAGGTTTTAACAGAAATAACTGGGGATTTGAACAGAAAGGTAAACGAGCTGCTGGTGCACCAAAAACTGGCGGTGGAGGTGGAAGAAGAATGGATGAAGAATCAAGTGTTGCTGCTTCTAATGAAGATGATAAAGAATTTACAGGTAGAGATGTATTAGCTGGTAAATACAAAGTTGTTGTAACAGTAGGTAATCAAAAAGATTCTGTTTGGGTGGAAGTTAAAGATGATCCAAGATTGCCAAGTAAAAACGAAGTAGTACTTGCACAAGACGCAGCATTAGCAAAACTGCAACCAGCCAATGATAAATACAATGCAGCGTTGGATTTAATTGATGATGCAGAATTAGTGCTTACAGGATTAAAAGCAGAATGGAAAGATAAAAAAGATAAAGGAGTTGATACCTTAAATAAAGCGCATAAAATTGTTTCAGAAAAACTCAAAGACTTAAGAGCCTTTATGATGGGTAAGAAACAAGAAAAGCAAGGGTATGGAACTGTACCTGTAATTACGCCAATTGGTATTATTAGAAATGCTAGTATGTTAATTAGTGGTAAGAATTTCGTTCCAGCTGAACAAGAACAAGCTGCAATCGATGCTGCAATTATTGCTGCAGGTGAAGTTGCCACTAAAGTGAATGCATTTATTGAAAAAGATTGGGCTGATTTTAGAAAATTAGTAGAAGCAAACCCTATTAAAAAATTCAAAGAGGTTGAATTAATTAAATAAAATAAAAATGAGTCTCTTCGGAGACTCATTTTGTTAAAATTAGATGTATGAAAAAAACGATTGCTATACTTTTACTGATGGTTGCAGCAAATGCTACTGGAGTAATGGCGCAAAAGAAAAAAGCGAATACAGTAGCGGAAGCAACAAGTATTGCGCAGGATCCAATTATTAAAGCACAAAATTTTAGGCTTGTTGGGCCTTTTAGAGGAGGTAGGGCAGCAGCAGGAATAGGTTCATATAGTGAATCAAATACTTTTTTCATGGGATCAACTGGAGGCGGTGTTTGGAAAACAACCGATGCGGGGGGCAATTGGAAAAATATTTCTGATGGATATTTTGGTGGTACGATTGGGGCGATAGCTATTGCGCCATCAAATGAATCAATTATGTATGTTGGAGAGGGTGAAAATTCAATGCGTGGAAATGTAAGTGAAGGTTTAGGTGGTGCATGGAAATCAACTGATGAAGGAAAAACATGGAAAAATATTGGATTGAAAGAAGCCCGTCATATTGTAAGGTTAATTGTACATCCTAAAAACCCAGATATTGTTTGGGCTGCAGTGATGGGACATTTGTTTGGGCCTAATGAAAATAGAGGTGTATTTAAAAGTACTGACGGTGGCGCAACTTGGAAAAAAGTATTGTATGTAAATGCACAAACAGGTGCCAGTGACTTAGTTATTGACCCAAGTAATCCTGAAGTTTTATATGCAGGTACATGGCAATTAATTAGAACACCGTATAGTTTAGAAAGTGGAGGAGAAGGTTCTGGTATGTATAAAAGCACCGATGGTGGTGAAACTTGGACAGATGTAAAAAAGGCTAAGGGTTTACCAAAAGGTGTGTGGGGTATTGTTGGTATTGCTATTGCAAAATCCAATACAGATAAATTGTATGCATTAATTGAAAATAAAGATGGCGGTTTGTATATGTCTGATGATGCTGGAAAGTCTTGGGAATTAGTTTGTAGCGATAATAATATTAGACAAAGAGCCTGGTATTATACAAAAGTATTTGTAGATCCATCCGATGAAAACAAAGTGTATTGTCCAAATGTAAACTTTATGGTTTCAACGGATGGCGGAAAAAATTTCAAATCACTTTCAACACCTCATGGCGACCATCATGATTTATGGATTGATCCAAAAAATCCGAAGCGCATGATTGTGAGTGATGACGGAGGTGCTCAAATCAGTTTGGATGGTGCAAAATCATGGAGTACCATGATGAACCAGCCTACTGTTCAGGTATACAGGTTAAGTACCGATAATAGTTTTCCTTATAAAATTTTAGCAGCACAACAGGATAATTCAGCATTCAGAATTAAATCTAGTTCCTATGGTTCATTTATTGGTGAGACTGATTTTGATGTAACTGCAGGCGGTGAGAGTGGTTACATTGTAGCGGATCCAACGAATCCAGAAGTTGTTTATGGTGGATCATACGGCGGTTTAATTACAAGATTAGACCATAAAACGGGTGAGAATAGAGTCATCAATGTTTGGCCTGATAATCCAATGGGTGCAGGTGCAGAGGCTATGAAATATCGTTTTCAATGGAATCACCCAATTTTCTTTTCGCCACATAATCCTAAAAAATTATACACCGCAGGTAATCATTTATTTGCGACTGAAAATGAAGGAGCAAGTTGGACTAAATTATCACCAGATTTAACAACGGATGATAAATCAAAACAAAAAAGCTCGGGAGGTCCAATCACACAAGACAATACAAGTGTGGAATATTATTGTACTATTTTCACTGCAGCTGAATCGCCGCTTGAAAAAGATTTATTGTGGACCGGTAGTGATGACGGTGTTATAAGTATAAGTAAAGACGGAGGCGCCAATTGGAAAAATGTGACGCCTAAGGATGCTCCTAAATGGATGATGTGGAACAGAGTTGAAGTAGATCCGATCAGAAAAGGAACTGCATATTTTGCAGGGACTAGGTATAAATTAGATGATTTTGCACCTTACATTTATAAAACAAATGATTACGGTGAAACTTGGGAAAAAATCACCAATGGCATTGATCCTTTACATTTTACCAGAAGTATTGTTGCTAGTACCAAAAAGGCAGGTGTATTGTTTGCTGGAACAGAGTATGGATTATACTTATCAGTAAACGATGGTAAATCCTGGGAACCTTTTCAATTGAACCTGCCATTAACACCTATTGTTGATTTATTAATTAGAGACAATAATTTAATTGTAGGAACGCAAGGAAGAAGTATTTATGTATTGGATGACCTTAGTATCATTGAACAATTTCAGACTGCTACTGCTAATAAAGTATTCCCAGTTGCTAATACTTACAGAGTACCTCCACAAACTGGAGGTAGAAGAAGACGTGCTGCATCAGCGATACCTGCTAATGTTGGATTAAATCCTATGAAAGGCGCCGTAATCAAATATTATTTAGCAAATGTGGATGATAGCACAAAAGTGGATATTAAAATTTTAGATGATCAAAATAAAGAAATTAGAGCCTATAGTTCAAAAGATAAAGATGGTCCAAGTATCGAAAAAGGCTTCAATCAATTTGCTTGGAATTTGTATCACAAAGAATTAGAACAACCAGATGCTGGATTTATTTTATGGAATGGGTCTACAAGTCCAGTATTAGCTGCTCCTGGTAAATATACTGCTAGCATTACTATTGATAAGCAAGTGGTAAACTATCCGTTTGAAATCATTGCTGATCCAAATTATAAAGTCTCCAATGCGGATTTAAAAGAACAAGAACAGTTTTTATTGCAAGTAGCTGGCAGTTTTAAAGAAATTATGAATACGCTAAAAGGGGCTAAAGAAATTAAAACGCAAATTGCAGCTATCCAAAAAAAGACAAAGGATTCCAACTTTATTACTGCAGCAAAAGCAGTCACTGATTCATTAACTAAAATTGAGGAAGCCTTGCATCAAACAAAAGCGAAGAGCGGTCAAGACGTATTGAATTTCCCAATTCGCTTGGATGATAAAATTGCGGGTATTTTTGAATCAGCTGCATCTGGGTATGTAGCGCCAACCAAGCAAGTAAAAGAAACTTATTTGGAATTAAAGCAACAAGTTGATGGACAGTTGAAAAAATATGAAACCATTAAAAAAGAAAATGTGAAAGCATTAAATGATAAAGTACATCAATTATCCATACCCATTATTGGAAATTAAATATATCAATCATAAGAAATGAATTTATTAAAAGAGCCTCCAATTGGAGGCTCTTTTAATTTCAGTATTATTCAAAATCTTTATAGAGTAAGTATTTTTTTCGAATCTTTTTGAAAGCGATTATTGAAGGCTCCCAACTTTTTCTAATATTGGCTTCACTAACATTATTTTGTAATTGTTGCATTAATGAACCATTGCCTACTAGTTTATTAAAAAAGAATTTAGTAGGATCTGTTGATTTAGGATTTAAGAAGAAACTATCTTTCTGCGGAAAGCTTTTATACATTTCAATAATTAATGCTAAGTCTATTTTATCACTAGGAGGATTGACTTTAGTGAGATCCCATCCATAGCATGTTTGACCGTATAACTTAGAGGACATGGCGCCAACCCTTGGATTAGGTGTGAAGCTAAAATGTTGGTTCTTTATACTTGGATGGCCAATATAAGCGAATGCATGCGGGGTCCCTCTACCTTCACTCATAATAGTACCTTCTACTAAACAAGTAGTAGGATACCATAAAATAGAATGCATATCCGGTAAATTGGGAGAGGGGGCAACATTTAATTCGTATTTTGATTTGTGATTGTAATTCTTATTTCTGATAATCATCAAAGTCCATGTTGAACTTTTACCTGCTTTTGTTGAATCCATTTTGATCCACTTTTCACTTATAATCATTTTTGCATATTCGCCAATAGTCATGCCATAAACAATAGGTATAGGTTGTTTTCCCACACCACTTACAAAAGGTTTTTCTAAAATTGGTCCGTCAACAAAATGCCCATTAGGATTAGGGCGGTCTAATATAATTAAAGGTTTATGATAAGCAAATGCCGATTCTATAAAATACTGCAATGAATTTATATAAGTGTAAAATCGCGTTCCTACATCTTGAACATCAAACACCAGTACATCAACATCTAATAAGTCAGTACTATCAGGAGCATTCTTTTTCCCATATAAGGACACAATTTTTATACCTGTTTTTGCATCTATTTCATCATTTACTTTTTCACCAGCATCGGCAGTTCCTCTCAATCCATGTTCAGGTGTAAATACTTTTTGAATTTGAATGCCTGCTTTAATCAAGGTGTCTAACAGGTGCGAATTGCCTATTGTTGCTGTTTGATTGGTAAATAAACCAACTCTTTTATTTTTTAGAAATCGGAAGTATTTGGAGGTTTGATAAGCGCCAGGTAAAATGGGTGCTTGTGCATTAGTTGTTGCAAATACTATAACCAAAAGCAAAAAAAATGCAAACGCTTTTTTCATATGTTTAACTTAAATATTTTCCAACAATAGGTACCCTTCTTCCAACTCCAAATGCCTTTGGCGAAATACGTATAATAGGGCAAAATTGATTACGTTTATATTCATTGTTGTTGACCATTTTCAAAGTGCGGTCAACTAATGCCTCATCGAATCCTAATAATTTAATAGCAGAAGGATCAGCACGTTTCTCAATATATTGATATAATACCTGATCTAAAATTGAATAGTCTGGTAAGCTATCACTGTCCTTTTGGTCTGGTCTTAACTCTGCGCTAGGGGCTTTGTCAATTATATTTTGAGGAATAATTTCGTGATTTCTGTTGATATAATTTGCCAGCGCATATACCTGCATCTTATAGCAATCTCCCAAAACACCTAAACCTCCGGCCATATCACCATATAGTGTTCCATAACCAGTTGCTAATTCACTTTTATTGGAAGTATTTAATAATACATAACCTAATTTATTTGCTATAGCCATTAAAATATTTCCACGTGAACGACTTTGAATGTTTTCTTCAGCTAATGAAAAGGGTAGTTCCTTAAAAATAGGTTTTAGTGTTTTCAAAAAACTCTCATAGACTTCTTTGATAGGAATTATATCGTATTGATTATTTAGGTTTTTGCTTAATTGAACAGCATCGTCAACTGAATGTTCAGTAGAATATGGTGAAGGCATTAATATTGCATGAACATTTTCTTTTCCTAAAGCTTCACATGCAATTGCCAAGGTAACAGCCGAATCAATGCCTCCGGAGGATCCAATGATTGCTTTTTTAAAACCCATTTTTGTGAAGTAGTCGCTCACTCCTAAAACCAATGCTTTGTATACTTGGTCAATATTTAATTCGGGTACCAATACTTTTGGGTTCAATTCTTTATTTGGTAATCGATTGGCAGATTCTAATATAGGTGCATTAATTGTACCGTCATCATTGCATTCAAAATAGGCTGATGCGGATTCAAACATGGGCAATGCTCCACATAAGTTGGCATCCTTATCAAAAACTAATGAACCACCATCAAATACTATTTCAGTTTGACTTCCTACTGCATTACAATAAAATAATGGCTTTTTATATTTTACAACATTTGATTTTATGGTTGCCTTTCGGTCTTCGTCATGTGTATAATCAAAAGGAGAGGCGCTCAGGTTTAAAATGATATCAGGTGATTGGTCAATCATTTTATCCATTGGACAAATTCGATACAATGGATTGTCGCCTAAGTTCCAAATATCTTCACAAATAGTGATGGCTAATTTTTTTCCTTTGAAACTAACAACTTTCCATTCATCGGCTGGTTCAAAGTATCTGTTTTCATCAAACACATCATAGGTAGGTAAAAGTGTTTTATGTACTTCAGCTACTATTTTTTGTTCGTATAAAAAAAAGGCGGCGTTAAATAAATCTTTGCCTTTTAAATTTGAATTTCGAGCAGGACTACCAATTAACACTCCAATATTATCAGCAGCATTTTTGATGGTATCAATACTTTCATAGCATTTATTGATGAAATCATTGAATTCTACAAAGTCTCTTGCGGGATAACCGCAAACACTCATTTCGCTAAACAATATTAAATCGGCTCCTTGTTTTTTTGCTTCTTCAATTGCGCATAACATTTTATGCGTGTTCTGCTCAAAGTTGCCAATATGATAATTCTGTTGTGCTATGCAAATTTTCATTGGGTAAAGTTCGGTTTTTAATATAAATAAACCTTCTTTTTTTGTAATTTCACACATGCGCTATATAGTTATTGCCTTAATTCCTATTACTTTTTTCTTTTCAGGTTGTGGTTTCAATAGTGATGACCCTGCTAAAAATGCGGCTAATTATGAAATTAAAATTCAAAGATTTGATAGTGCTTTTTTTGCTATGGATACCCTTCATATGAAAAAGTCTGTTACTAAATTACTTGAGCAATATCCAGGATTTGGCATTGATTTTTTAAATAAAGTTTTAATGTTAAAGTCTCCAAATGACACCCAAAACATCAAGGCATTTTTTAGACTTCATATGCCTATTTTCAAAGCTGCACAGGAAGTTGACGCAGCAGCAATTGCTAAACCCGAATTGGAATCGGCATTTAAGAGACTTCATTATTATTTCCCTAAATACAACTTAACACATAATATTATTTTATTTATTGGACCCCTTGAATCTTTTGGAAATATCGTAACAGTGGACGCATTGGCTATTGGGTTACAAATGCATTTAGGGGCTAATGCTAAATGGTATTTAGAGGAATCTATTCAAACAATGTATCCTTCTTATTTGAGTAGACGTTATACCCCTGAGTACATTACTGTTAATAGTATTCAGAATATATTAAGTGATATTTATATTGCACCTTCAAATACACAAACTTTAATTCAAAATATGGTAGAGGCGGGTAAGCTCCAATATATTATCAATGCCTGCTTACCAAAAACTCCTGATCCTATAAAATACGGATATACAATGGATCAGTTTGCGAATTTAAAAGGTCAGGAAGGTAATATTTGGGATTATATCATCCATGAAAAACTAACTTATTCAACAAGTATAACGGATATCGATAATTTTATGCAAGAAGGGGAAAGTAGTACTATTTTTAGCGAAGTGATCCCAAGCAATGTAGGTAAATATATAGGGTATAAAATTGTGGACGCTTGGATGAGACAAAAAGCACAAAAAGGTATTTCAATGGAGGCAATGTTGTCTACTCCAGCTGATAAAATTTTTACTACTTCGTCCTATAAACCTTAAATGGGTTAGTTCAGTTTAGTCGGTGCAGTTAATTTAAAAGGAGGGATGTTGACTTTAATGAGTTCCTTATTTTCAACGTTTTCCATGGTGTAAAATCCTAACATTTTACCAATCTCACTTTTTAAATGACAGCCACTAACATATTGGTAGTTTTTGCCTGGCATGATAAGCGGTTGAACGCCAACAACACCTTCGCCTTCTACAATTTTTTGTTCCGAATTGCTGTCAAAAACCTCCCAGTATCTTCTCAATAATTTTACAGGGAAAGAATTGTGGTTTTCAATTGTAATCCTGTATGCAAACATAAATTCATTTTGCAGTGGATTACTATAGTCCTTTTGATAAAAGGTCTCAATACTAACTTCTATGCCTTCAGAAATTTTAGAAACCATTGTAATATGTATCAAGTAATTGTTTGCAGAGAATACTGCGGGATAAAAGTAGAAAAAATTACATGAATGACATAAAAAATAACATTAAATTTTTATAATCAGCACCTAAGTCCATTAACTTTGCGCCATCTAAATTGGCTCCTTATTTTAAGCCAGTTATTTACTTAAATATACTTATATGAAAATCGCAGTAGCTAAAGGGGACGGAATAGGTCCAGAGATCATGGATGCAGTTATAAATGTATTTAATGCTGCAAAAGTGCCCTTGGATTACCAGATTGTCGAAATGGGAAAATGGGTCTTTGATAAGGGATTTAGTAATGGCATGACCCCAGAAGCAAAAACGACCATTGAGGAGCTGGGTATCTTATTTAAAGGACCGATGGAAACACCAAAAGGTAAGGGTGTAAAAAGCGTAAATGTTACAGCTAGAAAAACTTGGAATACTTACGCGAATGATCGACATTTTCAAACCTTAAGTGGGGTTGAGACTGTATTTAGTAAAGCAGGTATTCCAATTGATTTGACCATTGTTAGAGAAAATATTGAAGACACTTATGGAGGAATTGAGCATATGCTAACTCAGGATGTAGCTTTAGGAAGACGTTTTATTAGTCGTCCAGGAAGTGAGCAAGTGATTAGATATGCTTTTGAAATGGCGAAGAAAAAAGGGGCAAAAAGAATTACATGTGGACACAAAGCAAATATCATGAAGTTAACAGATGGTTTGTTTTTGGAAGTGTTTAAAGAAGTTGCAAAAGAGTATCCTGAATTGAAGGCGGATGATGTAATTGTAGATGATTTATGTATGAAATTAGTAAGTCGTCCAGACTTGTTTGATGTAATTGTTTTAACCAACTTACAAGGTGATATCGTAAGTGACTTGTGCGCTGGATTGGTTGGTGGACTTGGATTTGCGCCGTCTGCAAATATTGGAGATCATATTTCTATTTTTGAAGCAGTACATGGAACAGCGCCAGATATTGCTGGAAAAAATATTGCCAATCCTACTTCTTTATTGTTAAGTGGTTTAAGTATGCTTCGTCATTTAGGTTTAATGGAGCAAGCAATCATGATTGAAAATGCATTGTTATTTACATTAGAATCAGGTATTCATACTGGTGACTTTGGAGATAAATCAATTCCATCTGTGAACACCACAGTATTTGCACAAGCCATCATTGATAATTTTGGAAAACAACCTATACATAATCCAAAGCCATTGTTGCCAAATTTTTATGTAACACCAACTAATTTCAAATTAGAACATAATCCTATGTTGCAAAGTAATTTGCATGATCAGCATAAAATTGTGGGGGTTGACTTTTTTATTGAAAGTAATGAACAACCTCAGGTGATTGCTAATAAATGTACATCGATAACCACTGATGCATTAAAGTTAGTAACCATCACAAATAGAGGTACGCAAGTTTGGCCATCCGGGTCAATTTTCACCAATTTAGTGAATCAATATTATTGCCGCTTTGAAACTGTAAATGAGCTTCCTTTGAGTCAGGATGATGTTGTGAAATTGTATGGTGCCTTGACCAAGGATTTTAAAATTTGTTCATTGGAAATATTAAATATGTGGGCAGATAAAAAAGCATATAGCTTAGCACAAGGCCAATAATTATAGTAAGTTTAATTATAGCGGCATCGTTTTCGGAAAAATGCTTTGGTTTTACCCCCATTTGCTTAAAAATTGCCAATATAGGTGGGAAAAAATCCATTTTTGACGTATTTTCACGGTTCAATTACAAAACAGCCTTTTATTTATGGCAGAAGTTATATTAATGCCGCGTTTAAGCGATACAATGACCGAAGGAGTGATAGCTGCATGGCATAAAAAAGTGGGAGATACCGTTAAAAAAGGCGATTTATTAGCCGAAATTGAAACGGATAAAGCAACCATGGAATTAGAAAGCTATCAGGATGGTGTCCTTTTACATATTGGCACACCTCGTGGCGGTAAGTTACAAGTCAATGATTTATTGGCAATTTTCGGTAAAGAAGGAGAAGATATTAGTGCATTAATTGCCGGAGCTAATACAAAACCAGCAGCAACCAATACTGCAAATGAAGGAAGTAATACTTCTTCAGCTGTAGCAGCAACTACTGCAACCTCTGCTCCTGCAGCAAGTGGGGTAGATTATACTAAAATGGAAGAAGTTGTATTGATGCCACGTTTAAGCGATACAATGACAGAAGGTGTGATTGCTGGATGGCAAAAGAAAGTAGGCGATGCGGTAAAGAAAGGTGAAATTTTAGCTGATATCGAAACGGATAAAGCTACGATGGAATTAGAATCTTATAAGGACGGCGTTTTATTATATCAAGGTGCACAAAAAGGCGATAAGATATTAGTGAATGATTTGTTGTGTATTATTGGTCAACCAGGAATGGATATTGATGCAATTGTAAATGGATTAAAAGGTAATGCAACAGCGCCGGCTGCGCCTGCTCCTGCTAGTGCTCCAGCTGCTAACACTACGCCGCAAGTTGCTGCAACAACAGCACAAGTTGTAAATGAGGGTCGCATTTTTGCATCTCCATTAGCTAAAAAAATAGCGCAAGAAAAAGGAATTGATTTAAAATATGTGAAAGGAACTGGCGAGAACGGAAGAATCACAAGAACTGATTTGGAAAATTATACACCAAGTACAGCACCTGCTGCAAGTGGCAATACCGCTTCAGCTTCCGCACCCGTGTTCGTGCCATCAGGAACTGTGAGCTTTGTAGATACACCTGTATCTCAAATGCGTAAAGTAATTGCTAAGCGTTTAAGTGAAAGTTTATTTACTGCGCCTCACTTTTACTTGACAATGAAAATTAATATGGACGCTGCTATCAAAGCGCGTACTTTATTAAATGAAAATGCAACTACAAAAATTAGTTTTAATGATATGATTGTGAAAGCAACTGCATTATCATTAAAACAACATCCAAAAGTAAATAGTAGTTGGATGGGAGATTTCATCAGAGAAAATCATCATGTTAATATTGGTATTGCAGTAGCAGTAGACGAAGGTTTATTGGTTCCAGTACTACGTTTTGCTGACAGCTTGAGCTTATCGCAAATTAGTGGTAACGTAAAAGAGTTTGCAAAGAAAGCAAAAGATAAAAAATTACAACCAGCTGATTGGGAAGGAAGCACCTTTACTATTTCTAACTTGGGTATGTTTGGTATTGACTCATTTACAGCAATTATTAATCCTCCTGATGCTTGTATTTTAGCGGTGGGTGGAATAAGTCAAGAGCCCGTAGTGAAAGGCGGACAAGTAGTACCAGGAAATGTAATGAATGTTACTTTAAGTTGTGACCACCGTGTTGTGGATGGTGCAACAGGGGCTGCATTTTTACAAACATTAAAAAGTTTATTAGAAGAGCCATTGAGAATGTTGGCATAGGAGATTATTTTTCTTTCATAAAACGTGAAGGCAAATTTTCCCTTATTAAATAAAGAATATAAAAAAGCCCCAAGATAACTTGGGGCTTTTTTATTGGGTGCATGATAATGGCTAATTCACATCGCATCCAATTGGGGCACCTGGAGCCATGATTACCGGTGAAGGCAAAGTAATTGTTCCTGGATTTTTTATGCGTTCTGTTGCAAAATCATAATGTGCTTTGTGTGCAATATCCGTTTTGCTTAATCCTTCTAGTTTTGATTTAAGTTGCTGGATTCGATCATTGCAAATACTTCTAACTTCAAAATTAGCTTCTGCATTTTGATGTACTCCTAAAATCCAAGTTAATACTTGTTGTTGGGTTTGCATATGCACGCTTCCTTCAAGTCCTTTTGGAATTTTTTGATACCATGTATTATTCAAAACAGCATCAATTAAATTGTCAAAACCAATCGTATTAGCTCTTGACTTATTTTGGACTAATCTATTGGCTCTTTCAACATTAAATAAAAAGCCTAACTCATAATCTGCTAAAGCCTCTGCTGCACTTAACGCGTCAAAGCTCATGCCTGTTCTCTTATCAAACAATTCCCCTACACCATAATACATTGGAGGACGTGGAGGAATTAAGGATATAATATTTTCAGGAATGGTTAGCATAGAAGCTGACAAACAATTTACTGCAGCATCCAATGCTTTTTGTTGTATTGCATTTGGTAAAATTGTTGGTTTAATTTGATTTTGATCACCTCTTACACTATACATATAATTAATGCCACCAATTAATTTTGTGACTGCTTCTAATTGATATCGGTGGTAATTATATATTGGAACAAACACATCTTCTAGTTTTGTTAGTGGGGTACCATTTTTAACCGCCTCTTCACCAAATTGTGCTATTGCTTTTTTTCGTACTGCTAATGTTTGGTCTAATCCAGCAACTGCATCTGATTGGTTATCCCATAAATGAGCATATGGGTGGAAACCACTTGCTGATCGTGCATCAGCATCAGCTATAAATAAGATTCCATTTTTTGAATTGTCTTCTAGTAATTTATTTAAGGCACTGTTTTCATCTGTTCCTGCTGGGAAGTCCTGATATCCATAGGTTATAGCACGCTTGTCCCATATACCAATTTCATTTGTATATACTTTTGAAAAGTCAATCTCGCCTTTTTCATTTACAAATATATTTGGATGAGGGTAGTCCATAACGGATGCTCTGTCGTTAAAACTTGATGCATAATTATGTTGCAAGCCTAATGTATGTCCAACCTCATGTGCTGAAAGTTGCCTTAATCTTTGTAAAGCTGCAGTTCTCATTTTATCAGTAACGGGCTTGCCGTTTACAAATGGAGATAATAGGGCAGTGAATATCAAATAATCTTGTCTAACCCTTAATGAACCAAGTGTAACCTGACCTTTAATGATTTCACCAGTTCGTGGGTCTGTGATACTCATTCCATAACTCCAACCCCTAGTGGAACGGTGCACCCAGTTAATCATATTATAACGAATATCCATTGGGTCAGCGCTATCTGGTAATATTTTTACTTGAAATGCATTTTTGTACCCTGCTGCTTCGTAAGCTTGATTCCACCAACTAGCACCTTCTAGTAAGGCTGATCTTATAGGCTCTGGTGTTCCATTGTCTAAATAATAAACAATCGGTTTTACAGGCTCACTCAATAATGCTGATGGATCTTTCTTTTGTAATCGATGACGATTGATTACCATTTTTTCAATGGGCTCACTAAAATCACTTCCATAATCGAAATAGCTTGTGCCGCCATAGCCACTTCTAATGTCATATTTTCTTGCATGATAATTATTGTCAGGTAGTTCAACAAAACTATGGTGCATTCTAACTGTAATGGCTTCCGTTGTTGGTGCTACACTACTAACAAATCTTCCTGCGTCTGCGCCACCTACAAAAGTAAGTGTGGCCTCCATTTCGGTATTCTTTGGAAAGTTTTTTGTGTTAGCCATATAAATAGCAGAACGTCCTTCATTTAATGTGTAAGTGCCTTGTTTCATTTTTCTGATTTTATCAGCAACGCCATGTGCGTCTCTTAATAAAAATGAAGTTGCATCAACTAATATGTTGTTGTCTGCTTCTGCTTCTACATTAAAGCTAAATAGTATTGATTGTGCAAAAGACTCATTGACTGCTTTTTGTTCTCTTGGATCATTCGTTACAGCGCGATAATTATAATTAGGTTGTGTCATTAAAACTTTTTTACCAACCCTTTGAAAATAGACAATTCTTGATCCACCAATTTGCCCTCTATCAAGCCCAATATCATTGGATCCTAAACCTGCAGGTAATGAGTTTACATATAAAAAAGGTGTTTCTAGCTTGTCAATGGCAATATAAATTTTACCATTTGCAGCATCCCACCAATAATTAAAATAACCTTTATGATAGGCAAGATTTTGTGTTTTTTCAGTAATTGCATTGGTTTGTGCTTGAATTGCGAAAGGGACAAACAGCAACGCTAATAATAATTTACGCATACTATATAGATTTGTATAAAAATAAAAAATCCCGCTCTAATTGGCGGGATTTTATGATGAGTGTTTGACTATGCTGTTGGATTGTTATCAGTAGTTGGCTCATTAAAAAGTGATTGAGGAGTTGCTACCACTGGAGCTGCTACTGGTGCAGGAGCTGGTGCAATTACTTTTTTAACTACTTTCTTTTTAGCTGTAGGTTTTTTAGGAGCTACTTTTTTAGCAACTGGTTTTTTTGCTGCTACTTTTTTAACTACTTTCTTAGCTGCTTTCTTAGGAGCTGCTTTTTTCACTACTTTTTTAGCGGCTACTTTTTTCTTAGCAACTGGTTTTTTTGCTGCTGCTTTTTTAACTACTTTCTTAGCTGCTTTCTTAGGAGCTGCTTTTTTTACAACTTTTTTAGCGGCTACTTTTTTCTTAGCAACTGGTTTTTTTGCTGCTTTCTTCGGAGCTGCTTTTTTTACAACTTTTTTTGTTGCTTTTTTAGCTACAGCTTTTTTTGCTGGTGCTGCTTTTTTCTTGCTTGACTTTGCCATGGAGGTTATTTTAATTTAGTTAGTAATTATATTTATATAAAATTACATTGTTTTATTGACACAAAATAGAAACAGTTTATTTTTTTAATAATAGCTTTGTAACATGCAAACACCTACCACACTAGTTTTAGGGGCTTCTCCTAATCCGGATCGCTACAGTTTTTTAGCGACCAATTTATTACATCAAAAAGGATTCACTGTTTATCCTTTTGGCATAAAAAGTGGTCAAATTGGGAACATGACTATTGTCAATGAATGGCCAAAAGCGGGAACTATTGATACCGTAACTTTATATATTGGGCCAAGTGGACAAGTTGAATATTACGATGCAATTGTTGGTCTAGCACCTAGGCGAATTATTTTCAATCCAGGAACCGAAAACCCTGATTTACAAGCTATAGCAAAGGCAAATGGGATTGAAACTATTGAAGCATGTACTTTAGTGATGCTCACAACGGGCCAGTACTAATATAGGTAATATTGTATACTTAATACGGGCTAAGATAGCTTTACAATAGGCAAATAATGAACTTGAAGGCCATTATGTTTTTTATGGTGTCTTAAGTAGGTATTTAATAGTCTTTCAGAAAGATTTCCAAAAATCCTCATTTGTAAAGGATCTTCCGATACGACTAAGTCTTTTTTTACCTCTAATAATATGTCAAATAGAAAGGTCAGGTAACCATCCCAAAAGCTCCAACTGGCAATTAGCATATTATACCATGAACAAGTAAGGCCGTTTCCCATTTCATGAAAACTACTTAAATATTGAGGGTATAATTTTTGTAAGGCATCTTCGGTTAAATTCCAGGAGGTTTCATCATGATCCTTAAAGTATTGCTTCTTTACGCTCCATTTTTTCAATTTTATAAATCGATAAGGAATTGGGCTAATAACTTTACCTGCTAATAAGCTTTCTTGAATTTCCTTATAAAGCTTGTCGGTAAATGTTTTTTTGAATGCAATAGCCCTATCTTTTATATGATATTCTTTTTTTATCCTAGTCCAATGAAGGTGGTTGCTAAAATATCTTCTGTAGTGGCATAATCCCCAATAAGGCAATTGATCGGCGTTGTAATTTTTCCAAACATAATATGCAACAGTAAGTTCTGAAAAGTTTTTATTCCATGATGAGATATTATCCCCTGTATCGTCTCCTTCAATACCTAAATCTAAATCTGAAATGGCTTTTCCTGCATGAATGGGATGTATATAGGACACCGGTGGAATTGGATAATCTTTATAAAAGAATGCAGAAAATATGGTGAAAATATCTTTTTCGTTTTGTTGAAACTTTTTCATTTAACAATCCCTTTTTCATTAGTATTAGAACTATGAAGTTAGTTTATTTTGTAATATAACTTTGTAGCGATAAGTCAAAATTTAAACACCCCAACCTTCTCTATCTAAACTTCTATATTGAATAGCCTCTGCGAGGTGTTCTGATTTAATATCAATGCTGGTTTCAAGGTCCGCAATAGTTCTGCTAACTTTTAATATTCTGTCATATGCCCGTGCAGAAAGATTCAGTTTTTCTATCGCATTTTTTAACAAAAGTTGACTTGCTAAATTAATTACACAAAAATCTTTAATCATTTTACTGCTCATTTGTGCATTAACAAATACTCCTTCGTATTGAATAAATCGATTCTCTTGAATTTCTCTTGCTTTGATTACTCGTTTCAAGATACTTTCACTTTTTTCAAATGGTTGATTTGAATTTAATTCATTAAAAGCTACTGGACTTACTTCAACGTGCAAATCAATCCTGTCTAAAAGTGGCCCAGATACTTTATGAATATATTTTTGAATTGTATTTATGCTACATACACAATTTTTTGACGGATGATTAAAATAGCCGCAAGGGCAGGGGTTCATGGATGCAATTAGCATAAAATTAGAAGGATAATTTAAATTCATTTTGGATCTTGAAATGGTCACAATACCATCTTCCATGGGTTGTCTCAATACTTCAATAACGCTCCTTTTAAATTCAGGAAGCTCATCTAAAAACAATACACCATTATGCGCTAATGAAATTTCACCAGGCTGAGGATAACTGCCTCCTCCGACCATTCCAATGGCTGAGATGGTATGATGTGGTTGTCTAAAGGGGCGATTGTAAAGCAATTTTTTTAACAATGAACCCTTGTTGGTTATACTGTGTATTTGTGTAGTTTCAATGGCTTCCAATTTATTGAGCGTTGGCAAAATTGATACAATACTTTTTGCAAGCATTGTTTTGCCTGCACCTGGAGGTCCAATCATAATTACATTATGCCCACCTGCACTTGAAATTTCTAACGCACGTTTAGCATGAAATTGACCTTTAACATCTTCCATTTTAGGAAGGGTATCATATGTTATTGGTGTATCAATATTTTGTACATCATATTCTTTTTTTAAAGTTTGTAAATTGCCTGCTTTTAAAAACTTTACTACTTCTGTTAACTGACTAAAGCCAAAAACAGGAATTCCTTCAATGATGTTGGCTTCTTGGACATTTTCAATGGGTAATATTAAAGCCAACATCCCTAAAGATTTTGCTTTTATAGCCATGGCGATGGCCCCTTTAATTGGATAGATTAGTCCATCTAAACCAAGTTCACCCATGATCAATATTTTGTCAAATGGAATACTGGATATCAATTGTTCAGAGGCAGCAATTAAACCAATGGCAATCGGTAAATCAAAAGCAGCGCCAGTTTTTTTTAAATCGGCAGGTGATAAATTGACCAATATTTTAGTCCTAGGCATATGAAAGCCATTTGCTTTTAAAGCACTTTCTGTTCGATCTAAGCTTTCTTTTATGGTATTATCGGGCAGACCAACAATATGATAGCCCTGACCCATGCTAACATTAATTTCAATGGTAATAATGATGGCTTCTATACCTAATAGGGCACTTCCTTTTAATTTTACGAGCATTTTATTTTGCTCATAAAATAGAGAAAAAATTGATTTTGAAATTGCGTAATAATACTGGAAACTATCCTAAATTTTATCTAATAAATCCACTACACCTTCTCGCTCTAAAATTAAATAGCCAATTCTGTCTTCGCTTACACCTTTCGTTAATTGGTATTTAAAATGTAAGTTTTTGTCCACTACTTGTGTTTCAAAATAACTGAACTGAATATTTTTATGTTGTGCAATTTGGTCACTTATTTCGTATAAATGAGTCGATAAGATAAAAATGCTACTATTAATTTTTTGTAGACCATCAATCACTTTTATACTGCATTTCATCGCATCTAAAATATTGGTCCCTTTAAATAATTCATCAATAAGCACTACATTTTTCTTTCCATCATTAATTTTTAGGACTGTGTTTTTAATTCTTTGTACTTCATTAAAAAAGTAACTTTCCCCTTTTACGATATTATCTGCAATATTTAAATTAGTGATAAGACCATCCATAAATGTTAATGACACCTTGTTCGCAGGAGCGCCCATTCCAATATGTGATAAATAAACTACTATACCAATTGTTTTTATAAAAGTGCTTTTTCCAGCCATATTTGCACCTGTTAAAAAAAGAAAATTTTGATCTGGCGACAATGTAAGTGTATTACCTATTGCATTTACAACAAGTGGATGTATGGCATTTTCAACTGACAAGAAAGGCTTTGTGTCTTCCACCCAATTGGGGAAAGTAAAATGATAGTTATGGTGCGCCTTGGATAGACTATACAAAGCGTCTAATTCATAAAAATGATCCAATAAGTCTCTTGTTTGATGCTTGTATCTGTATAAGAAAAAGTATCCTAGGCTTAATATTTCTTGTGGATTCGAGATGCTATGATGATCATTCAAACCATTAAGTTCGCTATGTTCGACCAATTTTTTTATTCGTTGGACTAATTTTTCGATCACCGGGTTCTCCTTTTCTTTTTCAAATAGTAAAACCCATTCTTTTAAGTTTCGAATAAACAAAACCAAATGTTCAACGGAATATTTAATCAGTGAATAGTCGGACTTGTTCCAAAATAAATACCAATAAGCCCCTGGCAAACTAATTTGTATTGGAATGGTTTTAAAACTAGTCTCAAAAAATTTTTCAATGACAAGACAGGTTCCATTGGTGATTTTCATCCCATCAACAAATTCAATATGTGTTATGAATTTGGCTAAAGCTTGTTGTCTGTCTGTAATATTTTTTAAGGACGCTAGCGGCTCGTGTAAGTATATAGCTAATTGTGCTTTCCCACCATTTGATTTGCAAAAATTTAAATGGTTGGCTAATCCAGGGTGCTCCTCATTATCAAACAAGCCAATATCCTGCAATGTAATTTTATCAACTTGCATAGAAAAATTTTAGCATTCCTCGTTAGTCACGCATAAATTGAAGACGCGCTCCTTTTTTTGATTCATTGAAATTACCTAAATGATAGGCTAAATGACCGTTTACAAATGTGCTATTTATTTGGTATGGGAAAGTGGTTCCCTCTAAAGGACTCCATCCACATTTATATAATATATTTTCTTTTGTAACCGTGTATGGTTTTTTACCAACTAATACTAAGTCAGCATGGTATCCTTCTCTTATAAATCCACGGTCCTTTATTTGGAAACAAGTTGCTACTGCATGACTCATTTTTTCAACCATTTTCTCCATACTTAATTTTCCTTCATGAACATATTTTAACATGAGCATTAAGGAATGTTGTACTAGAGGTAATCCAGCATGCGCATGAATATAGGCTTCTTGTTTTTCTTCCCAAGTATGTGGTGCATGATCAGTGGCGATGATGTCCAAGCGATCATCTAGCAAACCTTCCCATAATGCTTTTTTATTTTCAGAAGCTTTAATGGCTGGGTTGCATTTAATTAGGTTTCCTAAGGTTGCATAGTCATCAGCGGTAAAGTGTAAATGATGTACACAAACTTCCGAAGTTATACGTTTGTCTTTTAAAGGACGAAGGTTAGAGAATAATTGTAATTCCTTAGCGGTACTAATATGTAAAATATGAAGTCTGGTATCAAATTTTTGAGCTAATTGAATGGCCTTCCATGATGACTCAAAGCAGGCTTCTTCGTTTCTTATGATGGGGTGGTCTGAAGTTTCTAAATTTGCTTTTACCGCCTCTAATGCAGCTTTATTTTTTTTAATGATACTTTCTTCCTCACAATGGGTGGCAATCAATAATTCTGATTTACTAAAAACGTTTTCTAGCACAATTGGGTTGTCAACTAATAAATTTCCAGTAGAAGAACCCATGAAAATTTTAATACCGCACACGTCGTTCTTTTTTGCATTGGTTTTCAATACCTCTTCTATATTTTCTTGAGAGGTTCCCATAAAAAAAGAATAATTCGCTAAAGAGGTTTCTGCTCCAATACTGTATTTTGCTTCCAATAATTCCTGTGTAAAAGCGGGAGGATTGGTATTAGGCATTTCCATAAAACTTGTAACACCGCCTGCTACTGCCGCTTTTGCTTCCGTATAAATATTGGCTTTATGTGTTAATCCGGGTTCTCTAAAATGAACTTGGTCATCAATGACACCAGGAAGTAGGTATTGTCCTTCGCCATTTATTTCCTGCACATTTAAATTCGTACTAATGCTTGACGCAACTTTTTCTATTCTTCCATCTCTAATTAATACATCTCCATTAACGCAAGCACCCTCGTTTACAATTGTCGTGTTTTTAATTAAATATCCTTGCATGTTGTTAATTCTCAATAAGTATGGTGAAATATATAAAATTCGAAGTAACTTTTTGCAAACTAGTCACGAGTGGATATTTAATAGGTTCATTTATTCTTCTTAAATCCCTTAAACCATAACTAAATTTAACCTCGGGTGAAATGGTAGCATAACGTAAATAAAAACTAGTGCCCAATCCAACTTCAAAAGACATATCAGTTCCTTTGATAACATTTAAATATTGACTGTTGGTTTGATTTTGTGTAGAATTAATGGTGGCTGCTTTTTCGGATCCTAAATCAAATCCAAATTTTATACCGCCTAGTAAATAGTGCCTCATGATATCAGCATATCCGAATGCATTATACCTATCAGATTGCATTTTGATAGTAAATGGTAAATCAACAATTACAGAGGGAATTGAATAAATAATTGTACTTGTATCATTATTTGTACTGGTTTTAAGCTTGGCATAGCTAAAAGCATCTCTATTACCAGATATCAATAAAGTTGGGTTTGTTCTAATTAAAAAATGGTTGGTTAATTTTAATGTACCAGTCAATCCTAAATTTATATAGGTGGTTTGAATAGGGATTATTTTAGTTGCCGCTCCAGGATAAGGTTGAGATAAAAAATTTGAACTTCTATTAAAGGATAAATAACTATTTGTCATGCCTAGGCTCATTCCAAGATAATAGCGTAGGTCATCGTGGTCTGGTTGAAATATTTCATCAGATTGTGAAAATGCAGTCGTCGATATTCCAATCAATGCAATTAGTAATATTATTTTTTTCCGCAATAAATGCTGCATATTCCTAAACTTAATTTTTGTTGAGACACTTGTTTAAAACCGACTTTCTCAAAAATAGTCAAAAAGGCGCTTCCTTCGGGAAAAGCAATCACACTTTTATTCAAGTAGGCATAAGCTTCCTTGTTTCCAGAGAAGATTTTTCCTATCGTGGGGGTAATCCAATTCATATAAAGGCTATAAATGGGTTTAAATAGCTTATTGGTAGGCTGAGAAAATTCCAAAATCACCAGTTTGCTATCTGGTTTAAGCACCCTATAAATTTCCTGAAGTCCTTTTTCCAAGTCAGCGAAATTGCGTACTCCAAATGCAACCATGGCGCCATCAAATTGGGCATCTTCAAATGGGATATCTGTACTATCACCCAATACTAATTCAATTTGATGAGTGAGTCCTTTTTGCTCAATTTTAATTCGGCCATATTGCATCATGCCTTCTGAAATATCCATTCCTGTTATTTTTTCAGGATGAATGCGTTTTTGAGCCATCAAAGCCATGTCGGCAGTTCCGGTAGCAATATCCAATAAATGATAAAGGGGTTTATTTCCAAATTGTGCAATTGCTTTTTTTCTCCAACCCTGGTCAATGCCTAAACTTAAAAAACGGTTTAAGAAATCATATCTTTTTGCAATAGAGTTAAACATGCTTGCAACCTGATCTTTCTTTCCTGCTTCGCTCCCAGCATAGGGAACAATTTTATCGTGGTCATATTGGCTCATACTGCAAAGATATTGATTTTGTGGGTTATCTTCGTATCACATGAGAGCTAGGATTTATAAATCTACAGGTAGTTGGTACTCCGTAAAATCGGAGGAGGGATTGTTTTATCAAGCGCGCATTAAAGGGGTTATAAAATTAGACAATCGTACCTCTACAAACCCTATTGCAGTTGGTGACTGGGTGGAATGTGAGATGGAAATAGATCAGCCAACCATCATGATTTCTGATATATTAGATCGCGATAATTATGTTGCTAGACAATCTCCCCACAATAAACGACAACAACATATTATTGCTTCCAATTTGGACCAATCCATTTTGCTAGCAACCCTTAAATCACCTAAAACATCGCAGGGTTTTATTGATCGTTTTTTAATTTCTTGCGAAGCTTTTCATATTCCTGCCATCATTGTTTTTAACAAATCGGATATTTATGGTGATAAGGAAATGGCGATTTATGAAATGATGAAAGAAATGTATGAGCAAATTGGCTACCAAGTATTTTTAATAAGTATTGAAAAAGAAAAGGGCTTAGATGCCATAAAAAAACTATTAGTAAATAAAACGACTTTAGTTAGTGGTCATAGTGGTGTTGGAAAATCATCTTTTATCAATTACTTATTCCCAGCATTAGCCATCGATACACAGGAAGTAAGCGAGTGGAGTGGAAAAGGAATGCATACAACGACTTTTGCGCAGATGTATGATTTGCCTAATGGTGGCTCCGTAATTGACACGCCTGGTATGCGTGAATTAGGTTTAGTGAATTTAGAAAAAGAAGAATTAGCACAATATTTTCCGGAGATGCGTGAAAAAATGAGTGGCTGTCAATTTAATAATTGTCAACATATTAACGAGCCGGGATGTGCCGTGAAAGCTGCTGTAGAGAAAGGTTTGATAACAGAAGCCCGTTTTTTTAGCTATGTCGATTTATGGCATGGCATAGAGACTTACAAATATTAGTACCTTAATATCAGCCAAAGTGTATTAACTTATTTGCTTAAGTTAATTTAAGATTTATTTTTTGGGTGCTTCATTTGCTTGGTCAAACCAACTTGCATATTTTACATAATTATTGGATATCCGATTAATCTCTCCATTAATTAATTCCTCGCTTACAGCTTTTACTTTTTTAGCCGGCACGCCTGCATAAATACTTCCTGCTTCAACTATGGTTCCCTCCAACACCACGGCACCTGCTGCAATAATTGAATTAGAATTTATAACACAACCATCCATTACAATACTACCCATGCCAATTAAAACATTATCATGAATTGTACAACCATGTACCATCGCATTATGGCCAATGGAAACATTATTTCCAATATTGGTAGGGTGTTTTAAATAGGTGCAATGTATAATGGCACCATCTTGGACATTTACTTTGTTGCCCATTTTTATATAATGTACATCCCCTCTGATGACTGCATTAAACCAAACCGAGCATTCATTGCCCATGATTACATCTCCAACAATGGTTGCATTGGGTGCTACAAAACAATTTTCCCCAAATTGAGGTTCTTTTCCTTGAACTGTTAGTATGGTTGCCATAAATGTGCGACTTTTGTAATGCAATTTACCTTTAATGTCAAGAATAAACAACAGACAGCTTTTTTTTCAGCACTTAGCTCAAACCTCCGATAAACCTATTGGAATTGAAGTTGCATCTGCGCATGGTGTTTATATTAAGGATGTTGATGGTAAAGAGTTTATGGACATGATTGCTGGATTTAGTGTTTGTAATATTGGGCATAGTCATCCTGCAGTAATTAAAGCAATACAGGAGCAGGTTGAAAAATACATGCATGTGATTGTTTACGGTGAATTTGTTCAAGCGCCACAGGTTCAATATGCTAAATACTTAACTAGTTTTTTGCCTGAAACATTACAATCGGTTTATTTTACCAATAGTGGAGCTGAGGCCACTGAAGGTGCGATGAAATTAGCGAAGCGTGTTACAGGTCGCACTAAAATTGTTGCTTTTGAAGGAGCTTATCATGGTAGTACCCATGGGGCATTAAGTGTGATGGGGGATGAATATTTTAGAAATGCATTTAGACCATTGCTTCCAGATGTTATGCATTTGCGTTATAACAATTTTGAAGATATTGAATTGATAGATGAAACAGTGGCTTGTGTAATGGTAGAACTGGTGCAAGCGGAGACAGGCATTACGCCTGCGAATAAAGAATGGGTTTTAGCATTAAAAAAGAAATGTGAATCACATTGCATTTTATTAATTGTGGACGAAATCCAATCGGGTTTTGGTCGTACAGGATCCTTGTTTGCATTCGAACAATATGGAATTACCCCCGATGTTTTATTAGTGGGCAAAGCGCTTGGAGGCGGACTTCCTTTAGGCGCGTTTATTACGGATACTAGAATGATGGGAACATTAACACACAGCCCTGTATTAGGCCATATAACTACATTTGGTGGTAATCCTGTTTCTTGTGCAGCTGGAAAGGCAGCACTTGAAATACTGCAACAAAGTGGGTGGATTGAAGCGGTGAAAGAAAAAGAAAATTACTTAATTACACATTTACATCATCCTGCCATTTTGCATCGTCATCATTGTGGTTTATGGATGTCATTACAATTTGAATCAGCTACACTAACAAAAAAAATTGCTGCAGCATGTATTCAAAATGGAATCATAACGGATTGGTTTTTATTTGCAGAAGATCGAATTAGAATCGCCCCTCCACTTAGTATAACTATTGATGAATTAATTGTAGCGATTGAAAAAATTATTGCAAGTATCAATCTAGCGGTTGCTGAATAAAAATCAACAAATAAAATGTAAGAGTAACTAACAATCACCTGTTCTGCAATACTGACGATAAAGTGTTTCGTATTGTGGTATGATAGTATCAATATCAAATTGCTTTGCTTGTTTCAGCGCATTCTTTTTAAATGAATTTAATTTTTCCTCGTCTTGTAAAAGTGCAATTGCTTTTTGACTCATTGTAGCTGTATCACCAACAGGAGCAGTATATCCGGTCACACCATCAATATTTACTTCGCTTAAACCTCCTGCATCTGAGCTAATAACTACTGCACTCGCAGCCATGGCTTCCAAAGCGGCTAATCCAAAACTTTCATATTCAGACGGCAATAAGAAAATATCACTCACCGCTAATATTTCTTCCATTTGCTCTTGCTTTCCTAAAAAACGCACATCGGCTTCGATGCCAAATTGTCTCGCCAAATCCTCAGCAATAGGTCGTTCTGGGCCATCACCAACCATTAATAATTTTGAAGGAATTGTCGCATGAATGTTTTTAAATATTTCCATCACATCATCTATTCTTTTTATTTTTCTAAAGTTAGATGCGTGCACAATTATCTTTTCTCCATTCGGCGCAATCACTTGTCTAAATGCGGCAACTGGTTTTTTATCGTATCGATGCAAGTCCACAAAGTTATTTATGACCTGTATATTTTTACGAATATCAAAATGCTTTAAAGTTTCTTCCTTTAAATTTTCAGATACAGCGGTAATCGCGTCACTTTCGTTAATGGAAAAAGTAACTACGGGTTCATACGTTTTATCCTTTCCAACTAAGGTAATATCAGTACCATGTAAAGTGGTAATTACCGGAACGGATCTGCCTGTTTTTTGTTTTACAATTTGTTTAGCAGTGTATGCAGCCGAAGCGTGTGGAATGGCATAATGCGCATGAATTAAATCCAAGTCGTGATTTAAAATTACATCTACCATGGTACTTGCCAATGCTAATTCGTAGGGTGGGTAGTCAAATAATGGATAGGTTGGAACCCTAACTTCATGGTAAAATATATTGGCATGAAACCCATTTAATCGAACGGGCTGTTGGTAGGTAATAAAGTGTATTTCATGTCCTTTTTCGGCCAATGCTTTTCCAAGCTCTGTCGCCAAAACACCACTACCTCCAAACGTTGGGTAACAAACAATACCGATCTTCATTTACTTAAGTTGAATATGCAATTAACAACTAAATATCCGATAAAGTTTAATTATATTTAAGAATTATTATAAAGTTAAAAAACCATTTTATGCGTAAATTATTGTTATTGGTTTGTTGTTTCCCCTTAATTGCACAATCACAAGTAAATCAGGATAGTGTGGTTATCAAAAAAATGTCAGATGAGATATTAACCAATGGCAAGGCCTATGATTTATTATATGAATTAACCAAGAAAATTGGAGGTCGTTTAGCAGGCTCACCACAACAACAAAATGCTGCTATTTGGGGTAAACGAAATTTAGAAGCAATGAGCCCTGACAAGGTTTACATGCAACCTTGTAAAACTCCCAACTGGCAAAGAGGTGGAAAAGATTTTGCTGCGATTGTAGGTATCAATGGAAAAGCAACCATTCAAAAATTAGAAGTATTGGCATTAGGAAATTCATTAGGTAGTAATGGTCTTATTGAAGCCGAGGTTTTAGCAGTTGCGAATTTTGAGGAACTAGAAAAACGCAAGGATGAAGTAAAGGGTAAGATTGTATATTTTAATAGCGAGTTTGATCCAACTATTATTCAAACTTTCAAAGCGTATGGAGCTTCCAATTCATATAGAGGTAGTGGTGCAAGTAGAGCTGCTAAATATGGTGCAGTGGGTGTAATGATTCATTCTTTAAGTACTGCACCTGATAACGCACCTCATACAGGTGGAATGCGATATGATTCAGCGTATCCAAAAATTCCTGCAGTGGCATTAGGTCCAAATGATGCTAAAGCTTTGTACGCTCAAGCTAAAAAAGGCACGGTTCGTGCACAAATGCAAACCTATGGTTTCTTTTTGCCGGATGCTGATGAAAACAATGTTGTTGCAGAATTAAAAGGCTCAACTTATCCTGATGAAATTATAACTATTGGAGGACATTTGGATAGTTGGGATGTGAACGAAGGAGCACATGATGACGGCGCAGGTGTAGTGCATACCATGGAAGTACTACGTGCCATGAAAGCATTAAATTATCAACCTAAACACACTATTCGTTTTGTATTATTTGCAAATGAAGAGAATGGTGGAAAGGGGGGTGCTAAATATGCAGAACTAGCAAAGTTGAATAAGGAAAAACACATTTTGGCTTTAGAAAGTGATGAAGGTGGTTTTACGCCAAGAGCTATTGCGATTACGTGTTCACCTGCACAGTTGGTGCGTTTTCAAACATGGACACCTTTATTAAAACCTTATGGCACTGAAGTTACCACAGGTGGCGGTGGTGCTGATATTGGCCCCTTAACAGGATATGATAAAAGTATTATTTTGTCAAGTATGATTCCAGATAGTCAACGCTATTTTGATTTACATCATGCTAAGACCGACGTGTTTGAAAATGTAAATAAGCGCGAACTATTATTAGGCGCTGTAAACATCGCTGCCTTTATTTATTTAGTAGATCAGTATGGTGTGACGCCTTAGTTTTTTTGGAATACCTATTTCAAAAATCCAAGGATAATTAAAAAATAAAGAAGCCCCGAATTTTCGGGGCTTCTTTTAGTATCGGGATAATCGAAGTTAACATTTCAATTCTGAACAAGCTTTCGAGCATTGCGCAGGGCGAGAGAAGAATTTGAGATGTTAACGTGATAAATTCATGGAACGCTCCTTGTACAAAGTTCTAAAGTAAGGATCGCGTAAGTCTTTGATAAAACGAATGGCTTCACCTGTGCTCTTCATCTCTGGTCCTAATTCTTTATTCACGCCAGGGAATTTGTCAAAACTGAATACAGGTTCTTTAATTGCGAAACCATCTAATTTTTTCTCCATCGTAAAGTCGGTAAGCTTCGCAGCACCCAACATTATTTTAGTAGCAATATTCAAATAAGGTATTTGATATGCTTTTGCAATGAAAGGTGTTGTTCTTGATGCTCTTGGGTTAGCTTCAATTACGTATACCTTATCATCTTTAATAGCAAACTGAATATTTATTAATCCTCTGATGTTTAATGCACGTGCAATTTTCTCACTGTAAAATTCCATGGTGGCAACAATCAATGGGGTTAAGTTAAACGCAGGTAATACTGCATTGCTATCACCACTATGAATGCCGGCTGGCTCAATATGTTCCATCACACCCATTACGTGGAAAGTTTCACCATCAAAAATGGCATCCACTTCGGCTTCTTGACAACGATCCAAGAAATGGTCAATTAATATTTTATTATCTGGGATATGTTTTAAAATACTTACTACTGCTTTTTCTACTTCAGCGTCGTTAATTACAATACGCATTCTTTGACCACCAATTACATAACTAGGTCTTACAAGCACCGGATAGCCAACTTGATTTGCAACTTCAATCGCTTCGTCGGCAGTGTATGCAGTACCATAACTTGGGTAAGGAATATTTAATTCTTTTAGTAAATCACTAAAACGACCGCGGTCTTCTGCAATATCTAAACTATCAAATGAAGTACCTATAATTTTAATACCACGCTCCGTTAAACGTTTTGCTAATTTCAATGCTGTTTGTCCTCCTAATTGTACAATCACTCCCTCTGGTTGTTCTAATTCAATAATCTCCCAAAGGTGTTCCCAAAATACAGGCTCGAAATACAATTTATCGGCCATATCAAAATCAGTAGATACGGTTTCTGGATTACAATTCACCATAATGGCTTCGTAACCAGACTCTTTAACGGCTAACAATCCATGTACACAACAATAGTCAAATTCAATACCTTGACCGATACGGTTAGGTCCACTTCCCAATACAATAATTTTCTTCTTTTTGGACGGAATCGATTCGTTGGAGTTCAGCTTGTTGCTCATATGTATAAAATTGGGCAAAAATACATCAGCAAAAGCATTTTTACGAATTTTTGTAAAAGGGTTTTCCACCAATTTTACTTATTTCACTATACAAAGCTCATCCCACCTGGTGGTAAAGCGTTTGCTGCGCTTTTCACTGCGCATTTTCCAATTTTTTTGGGTGCTCGAGGTTCCGAATTTGAGCACATCATTGCGGTAGGCAGCATTCATATTGTCAATTACATTCATTAGCTTTTTGCGTCTTGCGTCGGCGGGGGCAATAAATAAATTGGTTTGCAGCGCATTATCGGGTACAAAATCACTTAAAATCACCCCCGCTTTTTTATAAATCTCCCCTTCTTCAAATAGGGTTTTACCAATGGCTACTGCCGCTTTAATAATATCAGGGGTCAGGTTGCTTGGATTATCAAGCAATGCGAATCCGTTTACTTGACTGCCTCGATGATAATGTCCCTCCGCATTATAATTAATGGTTGGTTTACGTAATAAAAACACTTGCACGCATTTGGCGGCACTATGTTGTCGTCGTAGTTTTTCGGCACAACGAGTCGCATAGGTAGCCAAAGCTTCTTCCACTTCTTGCCACTCACTTACATTGCGTCCAAACATGCGCGTTGTAGCAATCATTTTTTTCTCCGTACGGGGCGCTTGCATACTGTGTGTAGGAAGTCCTTTTAATTCACGTATTAGTTTAATTCCAGTGATGCCTCCTAAAAATTTTTTACCCCAGCTAAGGTCTTTCATACTTAGTGCGAATGCGGTGTTAATGCCATACACTTTTAGTTTTTCACTATACTGGTAACCAATGCCCCAAACATCTTCAATAGGCGTTTTTTGTAATGCAGTTTGTATTTTTTGTGTGCTATCGAGTACGACTACACAGTTGGTCTGTATTTTATTTTTTTTTGCTAACCGATTGGCCACTTTACTCAATACTTTATTAGGCGCTGCTCCAATAGAAACAGAAATACCTGTCCATGTTTCAATGGTGTTTTTTAAGTGAATACAAAAATCATGAACATCCTTATCAGCAATATGGTGTAGGTCCACGAAAGCTTCGTCCACCGAATACACTTCCACCTGACCCGGTGGCAGCAAGGATCGCATGGTTTCCATCACCCGCCAACTTAAGTCACCATACAAATGATAATTGGAAGAAAATGTATGTATTCCAAATTTTTTAATGCGGTCTGCTTCCTGAAAGTAAGGAGCGGCCATGCTAATACCTAATGCTTTTGCTTCGTCCGAACGCGATACAATACAGCCATCATTATTGCTTAAAACAATAATGGGTTTATTTTGTAAGGTGGGGGCAAAAAGCCTTTCACAGGAACAATAAAAACTATTACAATCAATAATCGCTTGCACACTTCTTTAATTTAGATACACACTTGTTTTGAAAACTTTTATTAATCATTATAAACCATGAATCACATAAGTCACGACGCCCCATGTTTTATAATCTTGTAAGTGTTCAATATGTATAGCACCATATTTTTTATTCTCAGGTAATAGTGTGATACTATGCGTTTGAATTTGTAAGCGGCGCACTAAAAATTCACCATTCAAAATAGCGACTACTACTTTGCCAGTTTTAGGAGGCACACTTCGATCCACAATTAAAGTATCACCAATATGAATGCCAGCGCCGAGCATCGCATCACTGTTTACCCTAAAGAAAAAGGTAGCAGGCTTGTTCTGAATGAGTTGCTCGTTGAGGTCAATGCCTCTTTCCATAAAGTCGTCCGACGCAGCTCCAAATCCAGTGGCGTTGGCTTGCACTATTTGACTGGACTGGTAGTTTTTATTAATTTGTTGGGTAGCGATGCCTTCGCTAGGGTCTTGATCGATGTATTCCATAAAACTAAATTTATTAGCAATATTAACTAAATTATTTAGTATTTTTATGAATATTTTCTACCGCTCATTTTGTACCTTA
>Ga0114975_10000386_pt1 | contig 33139 bp, 28 predicted proteins | sample S_130626_EF_Meta_FD_87031 | JGI IMG/M metagenome (GOLD analysis project Ga0114975, IMG submission 87031) | Freshwater microbial communities from Lake Simoncouche, Canada to study carbon cycling - S_130626_EF_MetaG | ecosystem: Environmental > Aquatic > Freshwater > Lake | place: Lake...
TTAAAAATTAGCATTATGAAAAAAACAGCCTTCATTTTTTTGTCTATCCTTATTGCCATGACAAGTGTTGCGCAGCAAGTGAAAACGACTGCAGCGAATGCAACTCAAGGTTTAACCAAAGAGGAAAAGCAAGTGATGGCTTGGATTGATGCGCATATGCCGCAGGCAATTGAGATGCTTAAGGAGTCCGTGAATATCAATAGTGGGACTTTGAATATGGAGGGCGTAAAAAAAGTAGGCGCCTTGTTTGCGAAGGAATTTGAAAAAGCAGGATTCGCAACGGAGTGGGTTGCGATGCCAGATTCTATTAAACGTGCGGGGCATTTAGTGGCGAGTCGTAAGTCAGGTAAAGGTAAACGCCTTTTCCTCATCGGGCATCTAGATACGGTCTTTGAACCAGATATGCCAGCCAATCCATTTACCATGTTGAACGATTCTACTGCAACAGGCCAAGGGGTGAACGATATGAAGGGCGGAGACGTGGTGGTGATAATGGCATTGCAAGCATTGGAGCAGGCGGGCTTATTAAAAAACACAGATATCACAGCCTATTTTACAGGGGACGAGGAGCATGCGGGTTATCCAAGGGAAGTGTCAAGAGGGGATTTTATCAATCGAGCCAAGCAGGCAGATATTGCCTTGGCATTTGAGGGGGCGAATGGATTGAACTCAGTGGCAACGGGAAGAAGGGGCGCGAGTGGATGGAGACTAGATGTGAAAGCAAAAACAGGACATAGTTCGGGGGTATTCACGCCAGGCGCGGGTTATGGCGCGATTTATGAAGCAGCCAGAATCTTGAATCAGTTTAGAGAAACCCTAAGCACCGAAAAATACTTGACTTTTAATCCGGGTATCATTATTGGCGGATCCGACATTGAATACAATGATGCAACCTCAAAAGGCGCGGCCATTGCCAAAACCAATATCATTTCACCGGCGGTGACGGTGACTGGGGACTTGAGGTTTTTGACCGAAGACCAAAAAGACCGCGCCAGGGTCAAAATGAAGGAAATTGTAGCCCAAAACCTAGCCCAAACAAGTGCTAAAATCAGTTTTGTGGATGGAATTCCAAGTATGGCGCCGACCGAAGGTAATAACCAGGTTTTAAGCGTAATCAATTCAATATCAATGGATATGGGCGTTGGTGCCACCGTGGCGGGCGACCCAGGATCACGCGGTGCGGGGGATATTTCCTATGTAGCGGCTTATGTGGACTGCATTGATGGATTGGGGGCATCGGGACGCGGCGCGCACGCGCCGGGAGAAACCATCCACTTAAATCAACTCCCCTTTTTGATCAAAAGAGCGGCGTTGACGATTTATAGATTGAGTAGATAAAATAAGCAATAGAGGAATTCGACTATTAGAACTTGAATGCTGGCTAGATAGTCCTTGATTTTGTCAATTTCTTACCTAAAAGCTTTAATTTTACAATCAATTGATAAACAATTGCTTTGTAGATAATACTATATATGTCCGAAAAGATATTACTTTCTGATTTAATGAGTTTAGTGGGAAAAGCCATCAAATATATCTTTTCTCAATATCTACTCATTTTAAAAATTGCCATTGTTACAGGATGCTTAGGCTTAGGCTATGCCTATTTTGAGAAGGATAAATTTAAAGCAGAAGCTACTTTCATTGTAGAGGAAAAATCAGGTTCAAAATCAGGTTTAGGCGCACTAGCCTCAAGCGTGGGATTTGATCTTGGTAGCTTAACTGGAGGAAGTGCAGGCTTATTTGAGGGGGACAATATTTTAGATATCATGCAGTCAAGACTGATTGTAGAAAAAGTATTGTTAAGTCATTTAGATACGACCAATCCAAGTTCTCCCACCTTAGCAGATATTTATGCATCTTCACATGGGATTAATAAAAAATGGGCAAAAGATCCGCAGTTAGCAAAATTTAATTTTTACACGACACCTAAAAGCGAAGTTGAAAAATTAAAAAAAGACAGTATTTTATTTGAAGTATATCAGACAGTAGTTAAGAATCACTTAGAGGTGATGAGACAAAATAAAAAAGGGTCTATCATTAATATTCAAGTGATTTCAAGAAATCAAATCTTCTCTAAATTATTTACAGAGCGTTTATTAAAAGAAACTGGAGATTTATATGTAGATATAAAAACGAGCAATATGAATAATAATATTGCACGATTACAAATAAAAGCAGATTCTTTGCACGATAAATTATATAGTAAATCTTATCAAGCAGTTGCATTAGTCAATGCAAACAGCGGGATGAAATCTAATGTGGTGAATGAAGATTTAACTCAAAAAGACAAGTCGGTTGTATTCACTTTATATGGCGAAGTTTTAAAAAATTTAGAGGGATTAAAATTATCTCAAATCAGTCAAACACCAGTGATACAAGTATTGGATATGCCTAAATATCCGCTAGTAAATCAAAACTATCATTGGCTTATTTATTTATTAGGCGGATTCTTAGCAGGTGTTATAATTGGTGTATTTTTCGCCATTTATTTATATACAGAAACTTTACAATAAAAAAATGCGTCGCCTATTTTTACTCAGAGCATATGGCGATTTTGTAATTGCAGTTAGGTCTGCGATGTTGTCGGCAAATCCAGCATCAGTAAAATTGATTGCGTCCAATCATTTATATCCTTTGTTTGAAGCGATTTCATCCGTGATAGATACTAGTGGACTAGATATCAGTTTTGAGGATTTTGGTATTCATTTGGGACAGTTAAACTTGTTCACAAACAGGTATTTACTGGATCAAAGCTCCCTTGAACAAGCAAGAAAAATAAAAAAGTATTTAAACGAAAATCCCTCTTTGAATACAGGAGAAGAAATTTTGGAGCAGCGAAGAAAGAGAGGCATTTTACAATTAGTGACGGGAAAAAAATTCGAAAGCATTGTCAACAAAGACCTTGTTTATCAAGAATATGCCAATTTCTTTGGACATGAACCCAATTCAAAATTCATCAACGATAATCTTGAAAAAAGAAATTTTCTGTTATTGCCAGATGCAAGAATTTCCAAAAGAAATATTCCCCAAGAGATTGTTCAATCTATTATTAAAGAGGTGAATCAAAGAGGGGCTAATATGCAGGTGGCTTATTTTAAAAGAGTGAGTCAGGTTAATAGAACTGGACGTCCCATTAAAGTGCAAATGCAAACCGATCTAATATTTAATCAAACGGTTTATAATAATTTTAAGGAATTGATTCAACTTATACAAGAGGCAGATTTTATTATTGGAGCGGACAGTTTACCAATACATTTAAGTCAACTACTTAATAAAAAACATTTTATCTTATATCCAGGGGGAGGCTCCAAGGCCTTCTTTACACCTTATACAGTTGCAAGGCAGTATTATTGTGAATTTAATAAATACCAGACCACTACTATTCCATACTAAAGGTTTCATATGACAAAACCGATTTCAGCATTTATAATTTACGGACAAAATGAGCATGCTAGACAAGCTCAGGTAAATTTAATGCAAGCGGTTTTACCTAATTCAGTTTTGGTTGATCCTATCTTTCCAGCTAGGCAAAAAGTTCCATTTATCAATGATTTGATTCAAAATGCATATAAAAGATCGGGATATAAGCTATTGCCCTCCGAGGTTGGTGTATTCATGTCTCACCGAAGCATTTGGAAAAAAATAGTACAACAAAATACCGACCCTAGACAGCATTTTTTAGTCTTAGAATCGGATAGTAAGATCAATAACATTCAACTGATTCAACAAGCTATGCCTATAGTGGAAGCAGGGTATGATTTATTTTTCTTTGGTGCATGGAATAACCATGTTAGTATAAAACGATCTTCATCTACAACCCTTGCAAAGCATTATAAAATAGGCACTCCATTAATAAGGTCTGTTTATGGGGCATATGGCTATTCTTTAAATATAAAAGCTGCAAAGCATTTATTGGCGCAGTCTAGTAAAATTAATTATCCAGTAGATTTATATAAACATTATGTAAATCAAGCAGCAATTAAAATTGGGGCTATACAACCAGAGTTAATTTCCACTTGGCAAACCACAGATAGCACTATTAGAAAAGAAGCTAATATAGACCGACTAAAACGCATCATAATAATTAAGATATTTAGTCTTAGGAATCAAATTCTAGCTTACTTTTGTTAAGCATGATGTCAAAAAAATCAATCATAGTAATCAGTTGGGATGGAATATCGTCTCCATTATCTTATGTGCTTAAAGATACAGCACCTGATTTTGACCTTTTTATCTTTGATTATAGTGGACAGGATAATGCAAGTCAATTGGAAGGATTACAACCTGCTTTTTATTTAAGCCAACAAACAGAATGTAAGGGGGATATTTTACTAGGGGTATATAATCATTTAATCCAAAAAAGTGCAACTGATTTTAAATACATAGGCTTACTGGATGATGACATATTTATCAGCTATAGTGATTTAAATAAATTATTATTTATTGCTGGTATGGAGCAGTTAGATGTGTTTCAGGCAAGCTTAACACATGACAGTTATTATCATCATCGACAATTTATACAAAAAGCAGGTAGCGTAATGATACCTACTCATTGGGTAGAGATAATGGCCCCTTTTTATTCGAGTGCAGTTTTTTTTGAAGCAGGAAAAGATTTTAATAGAAGCATTTCTGGAACCGGAATAGATGTTTATTTAATTCCAACTGTTCAGGTTTTATTAGGTAAAACAAAAACTGCAGTGGTGCATGCAGTGAGTATGAAGCATTGCAGGCCAATCAGAACAGACAATAGGATTTTTAGAAACGGCAAAGATAATTTAACGGAGATTGCAGAATTACAATCCTATTGTATGGATATTGTGAATCGAAACCCTACAAAATTTGACCCAGATTTTGTACGTGATGTAATCAACCGAAAATATGTGTATGGTATACCACTTGAGTATAAGTTAAAAAGAATCCCTACTTTATTTACAAATTTATATCGTTTTCTTGTAAACGAAAGCTATAGATAAATCAACATGCAGACACAAAAAAATATTTTTTACAATGTACTGCTTGCTTTGTCACAGGTATTTTTTCCACTCCTTACATTTCCTTATTTAGCAAGGGTCTTAGGTCCAGAAAACATTGGATTGTATAATTTCTCAGAGAGCTATGCTCGATATTTTGCCTTGGTGGGGGCTTTGGGTATTTCTGTTTATGGCGTAAGGGAAATTGCAAAAAAGCAAGATCAACCTAAGGCACTTTCAAACACTTTCACAGAATTATTTTTAATTAATTTCATTGCTACTTGTATTTTAAGCGTAGTCTATATTTTTACTATTATTTATCATAATAAATTATCTAATAACGCCACGTTGTTTTATTGGTCTTTTGTTTTTTTCTTTTTTCAGGTGTTTGTTTTAGAGTGGTTTTTTACTGGTATTAATCAATTTAAATTTATTGCAATTCGTTTTTTTATCATTCGGCTTGTTTTTGTTGCTGCTATTTTTATATTCATAAAGGAGTCTAATGATTATGTCAAGTATATGCAGTTACAAGTTGGGCTAACCTTTTTTTTAGGTGTTATTAATTTCATTTATTTATTTAAGTTCATTGATATAAAAAGCACAAGGCTTAAAGACATCAACTTAACTCAACATTTGAAGCCTTTATTTTTATTGTTTTTAACTATTTTCTCAATTAGTGTGTATTTACATTTTGATACAGTTCTACTTGGAATCTTAGCAGACAATGAGAGTGTTGGTTATTACAGTGCCCCTTTAAAATTAGTAAAAATCATAATTGCTGTATTAGCCGCAATAACTGCAGCTATGTTTCCAAAAATGGTTCAATATTTTGAGCAGGGCGATTTGGTTCAATTTGAGAATATGCTGCAAAAGTCCTTTGAATTGGTTATAAGTATTGGGATACCTACTGCAGTTTTAGTGTATACATTAGCGCCCGAAATCATTTTTATATTATTTGGCTCAAGTTTTGAATTAGCAATTATACCACTTCAAATTACTGCGCCATTAATATTGATTGTAAGTCTATCAACCATTTTTGGCTTTCAGATATTAAGTGTCCATTCAAAAGATAGTGCTATTCTTAAATCAGCAATGGCGGGTATGCTGTTTAGTTTAATAGCTTCTTTTTTATTGATCCCAAAATTTAAGCAAGAGGGCGCTGCTTATACGATTCTGTTTACTGAATTATTGGTATTATCTTTTTTCATATACTTTTCATCGAAAGTGGTACAATTACATAATACCAAGCAAGTTATAATTCGTGAAATTATTTTTGCCATACCTTATTTTGTAATGCCATACCTAATTTCAAGCTTCGTAACAGGAGCAATGATAAAACTACTTATTGTGCTGTCTTGTTCTTTATTGTGGTTCATAGCAGTTCATTTTTTCTTTGTTAAATCAAGTGTATTTAAAACACTTATTACTGACATTTTTATGAGCCGTATAAAAAAATAATTATATATCTTTGCGATATGTTTTTTAATCCATTCAATAAGAAGTTTACAAATGTTGGCCTTTCAATATTACTTGTATTTATTATAGGCTTAAATAATAACGAGGTTCATGCACAAAAGCTCAATTTAACACAAAAAATAGCATCTATTAAATTGCCTAGTATTTTACAAGGAAAAAGAATTTCATTGAAGGATACATTAAAGGTGCTGCCTCAGCCAAAAGTTTTAAAACCAATCTCACAGCCTTCTCCTACTTCTAATCGAATTCAAATTAAGCTTCCTAAAATTGGTCCTTTGTTTAAAAAACAAATAGGACTTTTTAAGATTACTAAAATAAAGGACACTAGTATTAAAATAGGCAAAGTGCCTTTAAAAAGATTAAAGCAAAATAAGATAGATGAACTATCTACCAATGTCATAGACATTGAAACACAAATTCAGCAACTACAGGCTCAAAAAGAGTGGCTAGAAAAAAGAATCGATTTATTAGCTACGCCAGATTCTGTAAAAAAATTATTAAGAAAAGAAATCATAGACTATAAAGCAGCATCTCAGGCCGAAATGCCCATTCCTGTTGGCAATTCAGATATTGATGAACTTGTTCGTAATCTAGTTTTATTGGATAAGATACCTTCCACCACCAATCTTACTATTAGACCTTATTATACTGAGACAAAATTAAATTATCAAAGCTTGTTACAAAATATTGATAGCAGTATTGTATATGATCCGTTAATTTTTAAGAATAAATTATTTACCCTAAAAAAATTACCACTACAAATTGGGCAAAAACTAAATACCAATCAACCTTATGGAGGCAATGATGGTGCTATGAGTTATTCAAAAGGCTATCAATTTCAAATAAGTGGTGGTGTCTATGCCCAGTTTAAAAATATAAAACTACTCTTTAGACCAGAATATGTGCAAACCGCTTCTCAAGAATATAAGACAAGTGCATCTTGGGGACAAGTGAATCCGGCTTATAAAAAATTATTATTAGGTAATTCCTCTTTAAGATTTGATTTAGGTAAATTATCCATGGGTGTTTCTACACAAAACTTATGGTGGGGACCGGGTATCTATAATTCCTTGTTAATGAGTAACAATGCACAAGGGTTCTTTCATTACTCCATCAATAGCAATAGACCCATTAAAAATTTCTTAGGTACTTTCCAGTTCCAAGTCATTTCTGCTACACTTACCCAAGATTCCTTACAAGGTTTTGAAAACAATGGCTTAAAAAGAAGAAATATTAATAAGAGTGACCGTGTTTTGAGTTCATTAGCTGTGGACTATCAACCTAGTTTCTTAAAAAATATTTCCTTTGGTATTAACAGATCTTTACAGTCTTATAAGGATCGACTGCCAACAGATTTTGTTCAAAAAAATATACCTGTTTTAAGTGCTTTTTTTGGTAGTACGGATGTGGCAAGAGATACTTTCCCACAGGATCAAACAGTTTCTATCTATACCAAGTGGATGTTTCCAAAATCACATGCCGAATTGTATTATCAATTTGCTTACAATGATGCCAAAGCCAATTGGCGTGATTTTTGGTTAGACATGTCACATTCTACAGCGTATATTTTAGGCTTTAAAAAATTATTTATTTTAAAGGACGAAAAATATTTAGACCTTGGTATGGAGGTCATTAAATTAGGGCAAACTCCAAGTTACTTACATCGCAATGCAGGTAATTTTTATGAACATGGTCAAATACGCGAAGGCTATACCAATCAAAATCAAATATTGGGTGCTGGTTCAGGCTTTGGTAATAATATGCAAACCATACAATTGAGTATGAATCAGGGATGGAATAAATGGGGTATTATATTCCACCATATCCAACAAAATCCAATGGCCTTGGTCAGTGGTGTGAATGATTTAGGACTTAGAAAAACCAAGTGGGATGATTATGCCTATGGTGTTCAATCTAGGTTTAAATACAAGAACATCTTATTCAATGCCAATATAGAATGGGTCAACTCCAAAAATTATTTATGGACAATGGGACAAAACCAAAATAATCTCTACGCCAATTTTAATACTATCTTTTTATGGTAAAAAAAATATTTACCTTATTTATATGTTTTATCAGCTTACAAGCAGTTGGTCAAAATACCTATTTGGATGAGATTCAATTAATGGATTATTTTAGAAACAGGCAATTGATTGGTAATACTACAGATAGTTTATTAGTGAAGCAGCAATCCTTTATGATTCGTTCAACTTTCACCTTCCAAAATTTATTTTATACATCAAGTCCCAAAGACAAAGGCTTGCGTATTAAAAGCTTTTTATTTTCAGATAATCGATTGAATAATAATCACCTACCTATTAGTAGTAATGATGGTAATTTAATCCCCGCTAAAGGATTACAAGAAAGGGCTTCAATAGGTATTCAATTACAATGGCGTGCATTGGATATGAATATACAGCCGGAATATTTGCTTGCCGAAAATTTAAGACAAGAAGTTTTTAAAGGCAATACGATTGATGGTAACTGGTGGGTGCGATACTTTTATCATGTACAAAACAATGTAGATGATTACAGAAAGTTTGGTAATGATGCCGTGAATGAGTTTAATTTTGGACAATCCAGAATTGGTTTAAAATATGATCAATTTGCTGTTGGTATCAGTAATGAAAACCTTTGGTTTGGACCTGGCAGAAAAAATAGTTTGGTCATGACCAATAATGCTTCAGGCTTTGCACATGCTTATTTACAAACCAATCAACCCATTAAAACTAAAATTGGGCAGTTTGAGGCTAAGTTGATTTTAGGCATTTTGCAACCAACTAATTTTATCCATCCCGATGACAGTATCATGAGAACAATCTGGGATGGCGCGATTGCCCCAAAAATAAAGAACGATCGTAATTTACAAGCACTAACAATCAATTGGAATCCAAAGTGGATGCCTAATTTTTTTATTGGATATGCATATGCTAGCCAACAATATAAATCGGACAGTGCATTGATTGATTATAAATTGAATCCAAAAAATAATGACATGTCTTTTGGCTCCATTATGTTTAGGTATGTTTTACCAAAAGACCATGCTGAATTTTATGGTGAATTTGGCCAACCTAATCAAGCACCATGGCCAAGAAACTTTTTTTCGGATTCAGTTAAAACAGGTTTTGTTTTTGGTGCTAGAAAGTTATTCATGAATAAAAAGCAAACTTCGTTTTTTGATTTATCCATAGAAGTTACTCAATTACAATTAATGGATCCTAGACAAATTTTTGTGGAAGGTGTGCCTTTTGGTCCACCAAAATTCACCAGTTGGTATACAAGTCCAAGTATAAGACAGGGCTATACGCATAAAGGACAGTTACTAGGTGCATCTATTGGACCAGGCTCCAATAGCCAATCTATCGCATTAAGCTGGAATAAGGGTTTTAATAAGATTGGTTTATTCTTTGAACGTTTGGTTCATAATAGCGACTTTTATCATTATGCCTATTTAACTGGTTTGTTGGGTTATTCAAGAGCAGATGCCTATTGGGTTGATTTAAATGGTGGGGTAGAAGTTCAATTTATGCCTTATAAAAATGTCTTTATCTCTAGTACTTATCTGAGTACCAATGCCATGAATTACAGATGGGTTAAAAATGTGAATGATATAAGCGTTGATAAATTTGCTGATCCAGGAATCGATTCAGATAAATATAATAGCCAGTTTAACTTTTCTGTCAAATTCCTTTTTAATGGAAATCGTTAAAAATTTATATCTAAGGGCCTATTTATTAGTAATGACCTTGTATGTATTTTTAAACAAGGGCGTGGCTTACACGTATTTGGTTGAAGCATTGTGGTTATTTGGCATTTTACTTTTATTGATCCATCGAAAAAAAGTAGAACTTATCTGGAACAAAACAACCAAACTCATTTTATTTTTCATAATTATTAGTTTTGTCTATATTATTAGAGGACTTACTAAGTATGATATTATTGACCTTATCAGAGATAGTTTTATTTTTCAATATGGGTGGTTTGCTTTCATTTTATTTGCATTTAAAGATAAATTAGAGATCATTTGGGAAACCCTATTTTTTATCTATAAATGGTTTCCATTTGTTGCCTTATTAAATTTTATATTACAATATTTTGTACCCTTTTTTGAAACTGTTACGCCTTTTGGAGGCATTCCTATTTTATTGTATAAAAATGGGGATATGGGGGTACAATTACTGATTAGTACTTTATTGTTATTATACAGATTTGACAATCAGACTTTAAAATGGCGCATACTTTTAAGTTTAGTGATAGCCTTAGACTTTTTGATTCTAGCTTCTTATAGCCGTTCAGGTATTGTTGCTTTTTTAGCCAGCATGCTTTGTTTTATTTATTTTAATAAGGATATCCAATTACAATCTAGGGTTAGGTTACTAATAAAATATTTACCCATTATTTTATTAATTGTGACGCCAATTTATATCAATATTAAAGTAGCTGATAATTTTCAGGGGAGGTCGGTAGGCTTTGAACAAATTAAAAACAATTTTAGTTCTATTGTTGGGGGCACTACAGATGCCACTTCTGAGGATAATGTGGTATGGCGATTGGTATGGTGGGCTAAAATTTTAGACTATAGTTTTACGTCACCTAATTTTTTTATAGGCAAAGGGCTTGGAATGAGTTTAGCCACAGACGACGATATCATTACGTTAGATGATAGTTTAAGATCTCCCCATAATTTTCATCTAAATATCATGTCAAGATTTGGTGTATTGTTATTTATGATTTGGACTTATTTTTTAATCCAACTCTTAAGGCCCTTGTTTAAAAAGCAATTACAAGGCAAGTGTTTATTAATTGGCTGTATTCTATTGGCCTTTCTTGTCAATGCAAGTTTTGATGTTTTTTTAGAAGGCCCCATGGGTGCGTTTCCATTTTGGACATGGCTGGGGCTCTATTTAATTACAGAAGATCAAGAAGGCTTAGTTGAGCCCATAACTAAAACCAATCTGGAAAATTGATTCTTGTTTTTTAGTACCTCTTCCTTTGGTATTTTTATCATCAATATATTCAAAGCTAGTTCTAAGGTAGAGGTTATTCATCCATTCATAGCTTGCTTGAAAAAAGAAATCATTCCTAGTTTGCTTGTAATCCGATAAAAATTTTGGCTGAGGTTTGGCATTGTATTGGTCATATACTGAACCTTCTCCACCCTTATTCATAAATTGAAACCTAGTATAAAACTTTAGTTTAGGTAGGTAGTTGTACCTAGCAAAAATCATTTTTCTGTGAAAATTACTACCCATCCAATCACCTAAGGGATAATTAAATTGAGTATAAGTTTGTGCAGGAATTAAATTATTGTATACAAAAGGGTTCACTCTGGTGTATTCTGCACCTAGTGTTAGGTAGGGTGTAAAGTAGTCGGTTACTGAAGCGCCTAGTGTATAGCCTAATTGATTTCTGCTTTTAGCTTTATTAAAAACAGATGTTAACCTAATTTCATCAATGAATAATGAGCCATATAAATGGGTATTCTTCAATTGATTTCTAGAACTTAACTGTACAAAGTATTGTCCGTTTGAACCTGCATTAATTAAATAATTACTTTTATTGTTATCGTACACCTTGAACAAATTAATAGGGATTAAAAATCCTGGATCTAATTGATCACTGTAAATGATACTTTCTCCAATGGCTAAGTCCAAGCCCTTTTTTAGGTTAAACTGTAAGGTATGACTTGCAATAAATTTTTGTCTATTGATGATGCGAATATCTCCACTTACCCCACCATTGTAGGTTGGATATGTTTTGGTAGAATCCACAATTTCAGAGTTAAGCCATCCGTGAAAATAATTAAATCGCAACCATTTTAAGGGGTTATAATCCAATCTTATTAATGGAAAACTTGGCGCGCGATCCGATAAAACAATACGACCATTCTCTCCATAGCCCCAAACAATTTGGTCTTTACCAAAGCTGATAGATCCATTTTTAAAACCATAACTGATGGTAGCACGAATATCGGAGTGATTAATTGTTCTATCATCATTTAGTCCTACCAGAATAATTCCAGTTTTGGCATCTTGTCTTCTAAAATCTAATTTATTAACTGTATAAAAATTACGAACAGATCCTAATTCAGTCACATCCCTATATTGTAATTGATAACCCCATTTTTTCCCAACCTTGCCCCACAAATTTAAACCATTGCTAACTTGGGTAATATTTAGCCCCGTCCCTCCAATAAAATTCGTACTCACATTAGGGTCTAAATTCATTGTAAAATCCTTCGTATGAATAAATAAAAATCTAGGACGCTGGTAAGCATCTTTGACAAAAAAACCAATTTCATTTTTAATGAGGGAGTCTGTAACAAGATCTTGATTGAACTCTTGCAAATAAAATTGTAACTCTTTTAATTCAATAGCAGTTAGATTTTCTTTTTGTTGGTAAAGTAAATTTAATGCATTCGCTATTTTAAGTCTTTCGATTGGTTGAATGATATCATGTAATTGTATGAAACCTTTTTGAGCCATCCTTGCAAGATAGGCATGGGCTTCTGTGTTTTTATTTTCCCAAATGGTTTGCGCATTGGCATCGTTAATGCCAAAGCTCAATAAAAAAATAAAAAGCACTAAAAGGATTTTATTTTTCATTAATATGCATTTTGATCGCCCCTAAATATATTCACCACTGTTTGAATGATGATCTGTAAATCTAACCAAAAACTCCATCTATGAATATAGTATAAATCAAAATTAACACGACGTTGCATTTCTTGTGTTGTCTTAGTTTCACCTCTACAACCATTCACCTGAGCTAATCCAGTAATACCAGGTAATACTTGGTGACGTAGCATATAATTGTCCACGGTTTGCATTGATTCTATATTCAAAGGCGTAGGATGCGGACGTGGCCCAACTACTGACATATTACCCAGTAACACATTCCAAAATTGTGGTAATTCATCTAAGTTGGTTTGTCTTAATAATTTTCCAATTAATGTAATTCTAGGATCGTTCTTATGGGCTTGATTGTAATTGCCTCCTTCATCTAAGTCAGAACTTTCCTTAATCATAGACCTAAATTTAAAACAAGTTATTTTTTGGTTGTTCAATCCCCAGCGTTCTTGCTTGAAAATAATTGGACCTCTGCTGGTTAACTTAATAATGATGGCGATGATTGGAAAAATAAAAATCCCAATGGTTAAAAAAAACAATCCAGAAAAAAGAATATCAAAAATTCTTTTAGCAAGTTTATGTTCTTTTTTGTCTAAAGGCAATGAACCAATGTTCACTACAGGCAACTGACCAATATTTTGAATGAATACACTAGAGGTTGTGAAGTCTGTCAAATCTGGTAACATCCTTACGCGCACATTGTTATTATCGCAAATGCGAATACAGTCTTGGATTTGTTTAGATTCTTTATTTGAAAGCGCAATAAATACTTCATTGATTTTGTTGGAACTTAAAACTTGTTGCAATTGATCAAACTGTCCAAAATATTGCACTTCATTTTGTATGGACGGTTGTTCGGCGATATACCCTGCACATTCATATCCATAGTAATAGTATTTATTTACTGTCTCTATAAAATTTTCAGCTACATGGTTATTGCCAATTAACAATACTTGGTCAAAATAAGCCCCATTGTAGAGTGCGGAGTGTATTTTTTTTCTGAGCGCATACTTGGTGGCAATGGCTAAAAATGAGCAACTACTTACAAATACAATAATAAATGGAGAGGAATATTTATGGTTTAAGCTCAAAAAAAACAACATTGAACTTAGCGAAACAGCAAAAAGGATAGAATGGTAGAGAATAAAAACAATCTCTTCGGAGAACTTGTTAGACCTTCTGTCGGAATACAGCTTTGAAAACAGCGACATTGAACACCATAAACCAATCGCTACAATGTAAAAAACTGGGCTAATAATGGGTACGATATCCTTGTTAAATGCATAAGCTGTCAGAAAATAGCTCACAAACACCACCAAGGCGTCTAGGCTATACCTAATATTTTTAAAAAATAGGCTTGGTTTCTGCATGTAGTCAGTTGATGAAATTTAATTGTTTGTTGGGGGGGATAAACAAAGCTAAATAAAAAGCATTAAAACCTCATTCAAAATTTTTGATAAACGGGTGAAAATTAGTTCATTATTAACTTTGTGAAATCGTTTTTATCCTTATATTTGTTGCAAATTCCCCCCAAATTTTAAGGCTATTTTACAGCTAAAATAAAACCCAGATTACTAGCGATTTTATACGTAATTTGAACTGTTATTTTTATCTTTGTAATAATATTTGTAATAATAATTTAATCATCTTAAGTCCATTCTGTGACTTAGAACGGCATAGCCATATTAAAAATCCAAAATTCAATATATGAATTTATTCAAAAGTGCTTTATTAAGCTTGTGTTTCTTGCTCCTTATAAGTACCATTGTACTAGCACAAACTGGTGGTAACTTATTGGCAGGCAAGGACTTATCTACCATTAAGGTAGACGCCCTAACCGATGCGGAACTAGCACAAATTCAAGCGCAATTAAAACAATCAGGTGTTAGTATTGATATGGTAGAATCCCAGGCCATTGCTAAAGGGATGTCTCCTGCAGAGTTCGCCAAGTTGAAAGCTAGGTTAGCGAATGTAAAAGGAGGCAAAAATGTTTCTCCTTTGACTAAGAAAACAGTCAAAAAAAACACGGATAATAAGCAGGATACCACAGAACAAGAGTTTTTTATTGAATCCAAAATCAATCCATTGATCTACGGTTCCGAACTTTTTGCCAACAGTCAAGGTTTCAAAAACAGTGAAAATGTAGCTACTCCGTTAAATTACGAAGTGGGCACCAACGATGTTTTAAAATTAGTAGTATACGGCGTACAGGAATACAGTGCAGATTTAGATGTAAGTAAGGAAGGAACTGTATTGATAGAAAATGTAGGACGCATCAAAGTAGCAGGATTGTCTATAGAAGCAGCTACCACAAGGATCAAACAACAAATGGGCAATACCGCTTATCCAAGTTTAAGAACTGGTGAATCGAAAATGGCTTTAACGGTGGGTGATACTAGAACCATCCAAGTCACTATCATAGGTGCACAAAGAAGCGGTAATTACAATGTATCATCTTTATCCAATGTCTTAAGTGCTTTAACCATGGCAGGTGGTCCCAATGAAATAGGTTCCTACAGGGCTATTGAGTTAATCCGTCAAAATAAAGTGGTTAAAACATTTGACCTGTATGCATTTATGCAAAACGGGGATCAGTCACAAAATATGGGTTTAAAGGACCGTGATGTGATTAAAGTGCCTCCATATAAAGGCAGAATTGAGATCAAGGGCCAGGTGAAACGTCCAGGTATTTTTGAATTGAATGGTACAGAATCCTTCAAACAGTTTTTACAATACGCAGGTGGATTTGATGACACTGCTTATACCGCATGGGTGAAGGTGATTCAAAAAAATGACAAAGAAAAAGCAGTAAAAGATTTAGCACAGAATCAATTTACAAGCTATCAACCACAGGGTGGTGATATCATACAAGTGTCTAAAATCTTAGATCGCTTTCAAAATAGGGTTAAATTAACAGGTGCTGTGTTTAGACCAGATGTGTATGAATTAACCGAAGGGATGCGTATTAGTGATTTAGTTCAAAGAGCAGATGGATTAAGAGAAGATGCTTTTATTGGAAGAGCACAACTAATAAGATTAAAACCAAACTTATTAAAAGAATTAGTGACAGTAAACTTATTCAAGGCCTTACAAAAAGACCCTAATCAAAATATTCTTTTACAAAGAGAAGATGAATTGTATATTAATTCTATTGTAGATTTAAGAGACTCTTTAACTGTGGATTTATTAGGGGAAGTTAGAAGCCAAGGCCGTTTTAACTATGTGGATAGTATGACGGTGAAGGATTTAATATTAATGGCAGGTGGTTTTACTTTTGCTGCTAATAAACAAATTGAAGTCGCACGTTTAATTAAATTTGGTGATAAGGTTACGGACAACCAAGTAGCAACGATCTTAAAAACCGAAGTAAATGGTGATTTAAGCTTTAATGCAGGGCAAGAAAATTTTGTATTACAACCAATGGATGTAGTGACTATTACCAAAAAAGTAGGCTATACCAACCCAGAAGTGGTGAGCATAAGTGGACAAGTACAAAATGTAGGAAAGTATACTTTAAGCACACGTGTAGAAAGAGTGAGTGATATTGTAAAACGTGCAGGTGGGTTGATTGGAGAAGCTTACGGGGAAGGCGCATACATTAAAAGAAGTCGTTACAACATTGATACATTAAAAGCAGACGAGTCAAAAACATCTATTGAGGAAGCATATAACAGAAAGTTCAAAGCACAACAAGATGCAGAAAAACAAAACTTAACTGCTATTCTGAATCCAGGAACAAATAATAGTAATATTTTAAATCAGACTACCAATGTTGCAGATCCTAATGCAAAAAAGAAAAACTTACAAGACACACTAGCACTTTTGTTTAAAGAATTGAATGAAGATACTTACCAAATTGCCATTGATATAAATAAAATTATAGAAAAACCAGGCTCAGAATTAGACTTGGTATTAAGAGATAAGGATGAAATTATCATTCCTAAAATGGACAATCGTGTAAAAATTAGCGGCGGTGTATTAAGACCAACGAATATCGTTTATAGAGAAGGCTTAACAGTTGGTGAATGTATTAGTGCCGCTGGTGGTATTAGTGAATATGCAAGAAGGGGTAGGGCCTATGTGATTTATGCCAATGGTAAATCTTCAAGAACCAAACATTTTGGGTTATTTAGATTTAACCCGACCATCAAACCAGGTTCAGAAATTGTATTACCTGAAACCAATGAAAAAAAGGAAAAGCCTTTAACTACAATGATCCAATTTACAACGATACTAGCGCAAATTGTATCCGCTATTGCAACAGTATCCATCTTAAACAGATAACATGACGAAGATGACAGATGAACAACAGCATATAGATAACGATGAAATTTCTTTAAAGGAATTGATTCAAAAAATACAGGAGTGGATTGCGTATTTAAAAACGCAGTGGAAACTCATTATTGGCATTGCAGCCTTGGGCGCTATCACAGGTTTTGTTTATGCGAGTTTTCAAAAACCATCTTATTTAGCAACGACCACATTTGTATTGGAGGAAGATAAAGGCGGTGGAGGGGGACTTGGTGGCGCCATGGGCCTTGCAAGTAGTTTTGGTTTAGATTTAGGCAGTGGCGGTGGTGGCTTATTTACTAGTTCGAATATAATAGAACTAATGAAGAGCCGTTTGGTGGTGGAGAAAACATTACTCAACCCAGTGGAAATAGCAGGCAAGGAAATTAGTTTAGCAGACTATTTTATTCAAATAGATGATTTAAAAAGTAGAGTTGCCTTCCCTGTAAATTCGGACAGAACAAAATTTAGTTTGGAACAGGATTCCATTTTAAATGGTATTTCATCAGGTATAATAAATAATAATTTAGTCATTGCACAAAAGGACAAAAAAGTGAGTATTATAAGTTTGACGGTTAAAACTGAAAGCGAACTATTTTCTAAATTGTTTTGTGAACAATTGCTAAAAGAAACTTCTGATTTTTACATAGAAACAAAAAGTAAAAAATCGAGATTGAATGTAGATGTTTTACAATACCAAGCAGATAGTATCAGGGCAGAATTGAACGGTGCTATTACAGGTGTGGCTGCAGCAAGTGATAATGTATATAATTTGAACCCAGCGTACAATGTTAAAAAAACACCTGGCACTAGGCGCCAGGTGGACGTGCAAGCCAATACTGCCATACTGACCCAGTTAGTGGCTCAGTTGGAACTTTCTAAAGTAAGTTTAAGAAAAGAGACCCCATTGGTACAATTGATAGACCGACCTATTTTACCATTACAAAAAGAAAATTTAGGTAGATTAAAATCATTAGTGTTAGGAGGATTCTTAGGAGGAATCTTAACTGTGTTGTATTTGGTTTTCGGGAAGGTTTACAAGAATATGGTATCATAGGATTTCGAATAGTATAAGAACGTCAACATTAGTGGAAAAATAGCATGAATGAGCTCAGTTTTTGCCTATTTAAATTATAAATTTTTTATTATGACTTATCTATGACGTTAAAAAAAACTGTATTAAATAGTATTTTTTGGAATTTTGGCCATGAAATTTTAAATAAGGGAGTTACTTTTCTTGTAATGATTATTTTGTCTAGAATTTTGACACCTTCTGACTTTGGCTTAATTGGAATGATTGGAATTTTAATATCTATCGCGAATATATTAGTCGATTCTGGGATGAGCAATTCTTTGATAAGAACAATTAATGCAACTGAAGAAGATTATTCTTTCATATTCTATTATAATTTATTGGTTAGTTGTTTATTATTTATTACTTTTTTTTTGATTGCGCCTTTGGTATCAAGTTTTTTTAACCAACCAATCTTAATTCTAATAATAAGACTTTATAGTATCGTATTTATTATTTCTTCTTTTTCTATAATTCAGAATACAAGGTTAACAAAGGAATTAAAATTCAAGAAACAGCTTATTATTTCAATACCATCATTAATAATTGGGTCACTTGTTGGAATAATTTTAGCATATAATAATTATGGAGTTTGGAGTTTGGTATGGAGTAATATAGCAAGAGTAACAGTTGAAAGTATTCAATTTTGGTTTTACTATAAATGGTTACCAGTTCTTAAATTTAAATTAGATGTTATAAAAAGACATTTTACTTTTGGAAGTAAATTAATGATTTCTGCAATTATTGATAGTACATTTTCAAACCTATACAGTATTTCAATAGGCAAGCTTTTCTCTCCAATGCAAGTTGGCTTTTATAACAGAGCTGATGTTATGCAGCAAATGCCAGTAACAATTACAAGTACATCGTTAGGAAAAGTATTTTTCCCTATTTTAATTCAATATCAAAATGATGATCTAACACTAAAAAATACCCTTAAAACAATACTTATTTCGGTTTTCTTTTTCTTAACACCAATTCTACTATTTATGAGTGTATTAGCCAAGCCATTATTCATTCTTTTATTTACAAATAAATGGGTTGATTCGGTTCCATTCTTTAAGATTTTGTGTATAAATGGTATATTATATCCTATTCACTCATTTAATTTGATGATATTAAACATTAAAGGCAGATCAGATGTTTTTCTAAAACTGGAAATTATTAAAAAAGTATTAATTGCTTCTACTTTATTTTTTAGTTATAAATACGGTATCATGGCCATGATCTATTCAAGTGTAGTTTCTTCAGTTCTAAGTTTAATCATAAATACATATTTTACAAAAAAATTAATAAATTACTCAGGCATAAATCAATTGATAGACATAATCCCTTGTTTATTAATTTCTTTATTAAGTGCTTTAGTTGTATTCTATGTAAATCATTTACTTAGCAATAATAATTTCAATAATTTAAATATAGTTCTATTAAGTTCATTGACTGGTTTAATTACTTATATTGTTTCTGCGTATTTTTTTAGAATAACTATTATTCACGATTTATTTAAAATATTTAAAAATGATTAATGTAACAAAATCATTCTTCCCTCCTATTAATGAATATGTAATTCAATTAGAGAGGGTATGGGAAAATGAATGGCTGACTAATAGGGGACAATTAGTAATTGAATTAGAAAAAAAATTAATCGATTATTTAAAAGTTGATAATATATTACTAACTACAAATGGTACGTTACCTATTCAATTTGCAATAAGCACATTTGCAGGTGTTGGTGATGAAATAATTACAACACCGTTTAGTTATATTGCCACATCTGCAACAATTTTATGGGAAAAATGTGTACCAGTATTTGTTGATATTGATCCAGAATATTTGACAATTGATGAAGAGAAAATAGAAAATCAAATTTCAGAAAAAACAAAAGCAATTTTAGCCACACATGTATTTGGGAATCCTTGTAATGTTGAAAAAATTGAAAAAATAGCCGAAAAACATGGAATAAAAGTTATATATGACGCAGCGCATTGCTTTGGTGTAAGGTATAAAAATAAGTCAATTTTTTCTTTTGGCGATATTAGTACTTGTAGTTTCCATGCAACCAAACTTTTTCATACCGGTGAAGGTGGTGCAATATTTTGCAATGGAAGAGATACTAGTCTTCCAAAGAAAATATTTTATAAACATAATTTTGGACACCTAAATGAATCTGATTATTACGGCTTAGGTATAAATGGTAAGATGTCTGAATTACAAGCTGCTATGGGACTAACTGTTTTGAAATATATAGATGAAATCATCGAAACAAGAAAATTTATAACATCTTATTATAATAGTAATTTAAATTTTAAATTATTTAAAAAAATAAAAATAAGAGATAACACTGATTGGAATTATAGTTATTACCCATTAATATTTACAAGTGAAACAAATCTCCTAGCCGCTATATCTATTTTAAATAAGAATCAAATTTTTCCAAGAAGATACTTTTATCCTTCATTAAATAATATACCATTTATAAATTCTAAACAATCCATGCCGATATCAGAAAGCATTTCATCTTGTATATTATGTTTACCATTATACCATACTTTAAATCAATCAGAATTGATGAAAATAATTGATATATTAAATTCCATATCATGATGTTAAAAAATAAACTTGCTATAATTACTGGAAGTAATAGAGGTATTGGCAAAACTATTGTAAAAATTTTTGCAGAAAATGGCTCTGATATTATTGCATGTGTTAGAACACAATCAGATGATTTTTCAAATTATATAATTAATTTACAACAAATCACTAATGTAAAAATTGATATAATTTCATTTGATTTTGAAAATTATGATGAAGTTAAAGAAGCAGTTAAAAAAATCGTATCTTATAAAAGAGAAGTCGATATTTTAGTAAATAATGCTGGAGTTGCAAACGGTAATATTTTTCAGATGACTCCCATTTCTGAATTAGAAAAAACGTTAAAAATAAATTTTATCTCACAAGTTTTATTTACTCAAGGTGTTTCAAGACTAATGTCTAGAGCAAGAAAAGGTTCAATAATTAATATTTCATCTATATCCGGAATAATTAATGAACCAGGAACTTTAAGCTATGGGTCAAGTAAAGCAGCATTAATTTTTGCAACTAAGATTATGGCAACAGAACTTGGAAAAGATAACATTAGAGTAAATTCAGTTGCTCCCAGTTTGACAAGAACAGATATGTACGAGCAAATGGATGAAAAAGCGAGGTACAAAATGATAGAATCATCAGCACTTAAAAGGGTTTGTGAATCGGAAGAAGTGGCAAATGTAGTTATGTTTTTAGCAAGCGATTTATCCTCTTTTGTTTCAGGGCAGACTGTTAGAGTTGATGGTTGTTATACTAATTAAAATTTAATTATGAATTTAGGTATTTATTGTGCAGGGGGTTTTGGAAAAGAAATATTTGATGTTGCATTAAGAGCCAATGAAAAAAATTCTAAATGGAAAAATATATTTTTCATTGACGATTTCGCAATAAGTAATTCAAAAATATATTTAGGATCAACTTACAGATTCGACGATTTAAAGAATTTTTTTGACAAAGAAGATACAGAAATAGTAATTGCAAATGGAGAACCAGCAGTAAGAAAAATCTTATTTGAAAAATGTTTGAGTAATAATTTTAATTTTGCAACAATAATTGATCCTTCAGCTGTAATTTCTCCAACTGCTATTATAGGCCATGGGACTATAATAACAACACATTGTACTATAGCAAGTTCCTCTATTATTGGAAATAATGTTGCTCTGAATGTAAAAACTATAATCGGCCATGATATATTGATAAAAGATCATTCTGTATTATCATCAATGGTAAATATTGGAGGTAATTGTGTTATCGGTTCGTCTTGCTATATAGGAATGGGTGCTATGATAAAGGAAGGTTTAATAGTTGGAGATGATGTAATTCTAGGAATGGGATCTGTATTACATAATAATTTAATAGATGATGTTATTGCTTTAGGAAATCCTGCAAGACCAATGCGAAAAAACACAGAAAAAAAAGTTTTTAAATAATATTTTATTAAGATTTAATAATAAAACAGCAAAACTTAAAAAATAAGAAATTATGAATAAATATAGAGTGGAGGCCTTGGCTTTAGAAATGAGAAAAAAAATTCTAGAAATGTCTTTAGCTTGTAATAATAGCGCACATTTGGGTGGCGGGTTATCTCTAGTTGAGATTTTGGCAACTCTATATGGAGAGGTTATGAAATATGATATTAAAAATCCTAATTGGGACAATAGGGATAGATTTATACTTAGCAAGGGACATGGAGTGCTCCCATATTATGCAGCCTTACATTTAACAGGTTTTATTGATGACGAAAAAATGGCAACGTTTAAAAAAAATGAAAGTGACTTGATTTCTCATCCAGTTTTGAATATCCCATTGGGTATTGAATCTTCAAATGGTAGTTTAGGTCATGGTTTGTCAATGGGGGTTGGTATTGCAATAGCATCAAAAAAGAAACTTAGGTCTAATAAGGTATTTGTAGTATTAGGAGATGGGGAATGTAATGAAGGTTCTGTATGGGAGGCTGCAATGTCTGCAGCTCATTTTAAATTAGATAATCTTGTTGCTATTTTGGATTACAATAAACTTCAAAGTGATGGCAGTTCAGAAACAGTAATGAATATAGGAAATTTATTTCAAAAATGGGAGAGTTTTGGATGGGACGTATACTCCGTAGATGGTCACAATGTTGATGAAATATATTCTGCTTTAATGAAAGACAAAGTAGAAAATAAACCTAAAATTTTAATAGCAAATACTATTAAAGGAAAAGGAATTTCTTTCATGGAAAATAACAATGCATGGCATCATAATAGACTTACACAAAATTTTTATGATCAAGCAATATTAGAACTGCAATAAAATATATGATAGTAATTACAGAAAAAGACAATCGACAATGGTCAAGACTAGGTTCAAGAGCAACCTTTGGTCAGGCAATTCTAATGCTGGCTGAAAAACAAGATAACTTAATGGTCTTGTCAGCAGACTTGGGAAATTCATCAGGGCTTGATAGATTTAAAACTAGTTATCCAGATAAATTCATAAATATTGGTATAGCAGAACAAAATATGATTGGGGTGTCTGGAGGCCTTGCAAAAGATGGGTATGTAGTATTTGCTACTTCTTTTGCACCGTTTATTTCAATGAGGGCCTCAGAACAAATAAGAATGAATCTGGGATACATGAACTTAAATGTCAAAGCGGTTTCAATAGGTAGTGGAGTTTCTATGGCATTTCTAGGTAATTCACATTTTGGCTTGGAAGATGCAGCTGTCATGAGATCAATTCCAAATATTACAGTTGTAAGTCCAGCAGATTGTGCAGAAATTGTAAAAACAGTCTTTGCAGCCGCAGAATTCGAAGGTCCAATATACATAAGATTAACCGGTGCAGTAAATAATCCATGTGTATATAAAGATAATTATGAATTTATTATTGGAAAATCTATAACCATAAAAGAGGGTAACGATATTACTATATTCGCGAATGGTACAATGGTTTACGAATCGTTAGAGGCCGCAAAAATTTTAGAGACTCATGGAATTTCTGTATCGGTAATTAATATGCATACAATTAAACCTTTAGATCATCTTGCTGTTGATAAGGCTATTAATAATTCGAAGTTAATTGTTACAGTTGAAGAACATAATATAATTGGAGGTTTGGGTAGCGCAATTGCGGAATATAAAACACAATTTGAAAACACACCATCACAATTGACTATAGGGTTGCCAGATATATTTTTGAAAACAGGAGAATATAGATATTTATTAGAAAAATATGGCCTAGTAGCTGATAAAATTGCAAATAGTATTATTAATAAATTAAAAAATAAATAACAATGACAAATAAAGAAAAGTATAATCAGGTTTTTATTGAATCGTTTTCAATTAATGTAACACAATTAAATGAAAATTTTGTGTATCAATGTGTTCCAGAATGGGACTCAGTTGGCCATATGGGTATGATAGCTGGTCTTGAATCTGCTTTTGACATTATGATGGAAACAGATGATATTATAGATTTTGGTTCATATACAAAGGGAATCGAGCTACTTGCAAAGTACGAAATCCTAATTTAATTATTATAATTGATGGCATTTTATAATAATTTACTCGATTTTCATGATAATGTACTTTTTACAAATAATTCAAATAAATTTACTTATTATGAAATCAATAATATATGCGACGAAATGTCTAGTTATATTAAAGATAAGTCATTGCTTTTTCTATTATGCTCTAATTGTGAAGAAGCAATTGCCGGTTATTTGGCATGCTTGAAATCAGGCTCAGTTCCGCTATTAATTAATAGTAGCATAAATGAGAGTTTATTAAAAAATTTAATAAACAAATACAAGCCAAATTATATTTGGTTACCTAAAAAACAAACAATTTCTGAATCATTTTTAACTACATTTTCATGGGGAAGCTATGATTTAGTTCGATCAATTAATCCCATTTCACACAATATTTATAGCGATTTAGCCTTATTGTTAATGACATCTGGAAGCACAGGTAGCCCCCTATTGGTTAGACAATCATATAGTAATTTGGATAGTAACACTTCAGCAATAATTGAATCATTAAAAATTACATCTGGTGATAAGCCAATAACAACACTACCATTTAATTATACTTATGGGCTTTCAATAATAAATACTCATATAGCTAGTGGATGTGAAATTGTACTTACTGATAAAAGTATTATTGACAAAGAATTTTGGAAATTGTTGAATTTAAACAATATAACAACTTTTGGAGGAGTGCCTTATACATTCCAAATGTTAGATAGAATTGGTTTCGAAAATATGGAATTATCTTCTCTGAAAACAATAACACAAGCTGGCGGCAAATTAGATAAAAACTTGTCTTTAAAATTTGCAAAAATTTGTGAAAAAAAATTAATTGATTTTATTGTTATGTATGGTCAAACTGAGGCTACTGCTAGAATGTCATACTTGCCTCAGGGTTATTCAATTTCAAAAGCAGGTAGTATTGGAGTTGCAATTCCTAATGGTGAATTTACTATTGAAGATGAAAATAAAAATATCGTTACTAAGGCTGAAATATCTGGTGAATTAATTTATAAAGGTGAAAATGTATGCTTAGGCTATGCTGAATGTATAGAAGATTTATCCAAAGGCGATGAAAATAATGGCTTGTTAAGAACTGGAGATATAGCAAAATTCGATAAAGATGGTTTTTATTATATTGAGGGAAGAATTAAACGATTTGTTAAAATATTTGGTAATAGAGTTAGTCTAGATGAAATTGAAAACGTAGCTAAAGAAAATAATTTTAATTGTGTATGTTCTGGTAAAGATGATGAACTGTATATAATTTCTGAAGAAATTGAAATTTTAAATGAGGTTAAAAAATTAATTTCAAAAAAAACAGGTTTTCATCCTTCGTCAATTAAAACCTTCCATATTCATAGAATACCTAGAAATGAATCAGGTAAAGTTTTATATAATCAATTAAATAACTTAATCTTTAATTAGTCAAGTGTATTTATTAGAAAAAATTGAACAAATCCAACCATTTTCATTAAACAAAAATGAAAAAGATCAAATATTTTTTAATGCATTAAAAAATCTACACGAATTTCATCTGAGTTCTTGTTCTGATTATAAAAAAATCACAACAGTTTTTTCTAAAAACAAGATCTCAAAAATAGAACACTTTCCTTTTTTACCAGTTCGATTATTCAAATATTTTGAATTAATCAGTGTCGACAGAGCTAGTATAAAAAAAATAATGACTTCATCTGGAACGTCTGGTACTATTCCATCAAAAATATTTTTAGATGCTGATACAGCTTTAAGGCAAACTAAAGTTTTAACAAAAATACTAAATTCATATATAGGAAATAAGCGCTTACCAATGTTAATTATCGATTCTAGATCAGTATTGAAAAATAGAAATAACTTTTCTGCTAGAGGAGCTGGTATTTTGGGATTTTCAATTTTTGGTTCTGACGTCCATTATGCACTTGATGAGGATATGAATATTGATATACCCGCAGTTATTGACTTCATAAAAAAATATGATGGACAAAAAATCCTTGTTTTTGGATTTACATTTATTATTTGGGAATATTTTATTAATAAATTGAAAAGAGAGAATATCAAATTAAATTTAAAAAATAGCATTCTAATACATGGAGGTGGATGGAAAAAATTAATTGATAATGCTGTTGATAATGAAACATTCAAAAAAAATATTTTTGAATGGAGTGGAATTAATCGAGTTTATAATTATTATGGATTAGTTGAGCAGACTGGTTCTATTTATATGGAATGTGAATCAGGATTTCTTCATGCATCAATTTATTCTGATATTATAATTAGAAATCATAAAGATTTTTCGGTTTGTAAATTAGGAGAAGAAGGTATTATACAGTTAATTTCATTGCTTCCAATTAGTTACCCCGGACATTCAATACTAACAGAAGATTTGGGAGTATTAATCGGTATTGATGATTGTAATTGTGGTAGAAAAGGAAAATATTTTAAAATTAATGGAAGAATTAAAAATGCAGAAGTTAGAGGCTGTAGTGATACATTGCAAAAATAATAATTAGATGAGTTTACTTTTAGACAAAATAGATGTTCTGGTAGGTAATTTAAGCAATTTAGAAAATACACGTCCTGTTAAGCCTTTTTTTGAAGATGTTATTCGATTTTTAGAAGAATTATCCTGTGAAATTTTATTAGATAAAGAAGCTAAACTTTTTTCTGATGTCATTTCATTTGGATTTTGGTGTAGAAAATCTAATTTAATTAAGATTTCCGAAGAATATAAAAATATAAATAATAGAATTGGACTTGGTGTAGTTTTTCACATAGCACCTAGTAATGTTCCAGTTAATTTTGCATTTTCATATGCATTTTCAATTTTAGCAGGCAATTCCAATATAGTTAGAGTCCCTTCAAAGAACTTTAAACAAATTGAAATTATTTGTAGAATAATTAACAAAATACTTTTTCAAATAAAACATAAAAGCATTTTTGAAAAAACGCTGTTCGTTCGGTATTTACAAGACAATGAAGTTACTTCCTATTTGTCAAGCAAATGCAATGCAAGAATAATATGGGGAGGAGATTTTACTGTTAATGCAATAAGGGAAATTCCAATACCAAGTAGGAGCATAGATATTTCATTTTCAGATAGATATTCATTTTCAATTATAAATCCAATTTCTATTGGTGAACTATCTGAAATTAGCTTAAATAGACTTGCGGAAAATTTTTATAATGATACATATTTAATGGATCAAAACGCTTGCTCTTCTCCTCATTTAATAGTATGGAAAGCACCAAAAAATATTAATACGGAGAATCAAAAAGAAAGATTTTGGAATGCAATCAGGGGAATAGCAGAAAAAAAATACGATTTGCAGCCTGTTAATGCAATCGATAAGTTTACTTCTATTTGTAAAGATGCATTAAGTAATGATTTTATTTCTACAAATTTGCAGTCAAATTTTTTGTATCAAGTTAAAATCGACAATGTGCCCGAAAAAGTAACTAATTTAAATGAAAAATATGGGTATTTTTATGAATTTGCAATAGAAGATATAAAAGAATTAGCAAAAATCGTAGAAACAAAAATTCAAACAATTACTTATTTTGGAATACAAAAAAATGAAATTTTAAATTTTATTATTGACGAAGGATTAATTGGCGTTGACAGAATTGTTCCAATAGGAACTGCCTTAGATATTGGAATTTATTGGGATGGTTATGATCTTATTAGAACCTTGTCAAGACATATATTAGTAAATTAAAAAAAATGAATATGGAAGGATTTAGTTTAAACTGTGTAGAACTTCAAGAGTACCAGCCCAATAGATATCCTTTTTTAATGATCGATCACGTTGAAAAAGTTGTACCTGGTAAGTTTGCAAAAGGGCATAAAAACCTGACACTAAATGAATGGTATTTTCCACAACATTTTCCTGGAGCTCCAAACATGCCTGGTGCTTTACAATTAGAAGCATTAGCTCAAATGTTAACTATAGCAATTACAACTTTACCGGGTTTAAAAGGTAAAGTCACCCATGCACTACAACACACTGTAAGATTTAGAAAAGAAGTTTTGCCAGGACAAAAATTTGTTATCGAAACTACAGTTTTGTCATGGAGTCGTGGAATTTGTAAAGGTAAAGGAATAGCCTATACAGATGGAGAGGTTGCTTGTGAAGCAGACATGTTAATAACAATACCAGATATTTTGGAACAATACTTACCTAAAAAAAAATAGTCTGTGTTTTGAAACATATTTAATTAATGAATAAAGAAGTTGATATTTTAATAATTGGTGCAGGTGCTTCTGGAGCCGCTGCAGCTTGGAATTTAAGTGATCTTAATTTAAATATACTTTGTCTTGAACAAGGTGATTTCACAAAACCTGAAGATTATCCAAGCACGAAATCCAATTGGGAATTTTATAAATATAAAGACTATAACGTAAGTCCGAATATTAGAAAGTTAATTTCAGACTATCCAATTAATGATAAAGATTCACCAATTGCAATAGCAAATTATAATGCGGTAGGTGGATCGACAATTCTTTATTCTGGACACTTTCCTAGATTTCACCCATCTGATTTTAAAGTTAAATCACTTGATGGTATTGCAGATGATTGGCCTTTGGATTATTACGAATTAGAACCATATTTTAATTTAAATGATAAAATGATGGGAGTTTCTGGATTAGCAGGAGATCCTGCATATCCTCCAATAGAAATTTATCATAAACATATTCCACTTGGAATAATGGGAGAAACTTTAGGAAAAGGGTTTAATAAATTAGGATGGCATTGGTGGCCTTCTTATAGTGCAATCATTACTAAGGAAATGGAAGGAAGAGGTAAATGTATCAATTTAGGTCCATGTAATATGGGGTGTCCTCAAGGTGCAAAATCGAGTGTAGATGTAACATACTGGCCTAAAGCTATTAAAAATGGAGTTAAACTTCAAACTAATTCAAGAGTAAGAGAAATAACAATAGATTCAAAGGGGAGAGCATCTGGTGTAAAATATTTTAATAAAAATGGTATAGAATGCTTTCAGAAAGCAAAAATTGTAATTGTAGCTTGTAACGGAGTAGGGACCCCAAGATTATTACTAAATTCTAAAAGTAAAATTTTTCCTGATGGCATAGCAAATCGTTCAGGGTTAGTTGGAAAAAATTTAATGTTACACCCTTTAGGTTTTGTAGAGGGGACATTTGAACAAATGCTTGATTCTCATCTTGGCCCACATGGATGTTGTTTACAAAGTCAAGAATTTTACGAAACTGACAAATCAAGAGGTTATTATAGAGGTTATACAATGCAAGTACTCCGAGGTCCCGGACCGCTTGAAACAGCTTATTCAGGTGTTGCAAGAAGGGAAATTTTATTGGGAGAAAAACATCATGAAACTTTTAACTCAAAACTTGGCAAAACAATTGGAATAGGGATTATAATCGAAGATTTGCCAGAAGAACATAATTCTGTTTCATTAGATCCAGAAATGAAAGATTCTAATGGAATTCCGTCACCCAAAATTAGATATACCTTGAGTGAAAATAGTAAAAAAATGTTATCTCATGGTTTGACTAAAGGCAAAGAAGTTATGGAGGCTTCTGGTGCAGTAAAGACTTTAACTTTTGGACCTGTAAGAAATACAGGTTGGCATTTAATGGGGACTACTAAAATGGGGAATGATTCAAACAAATCAGTTGTAAATAGATGGGGACAAACACATGATGTAAGTAATTTATTTATTGTTGATAGTAGCATATTCGTTACATCGGGGGGAGTTAATCCTGCTTCCACACTTCAAGCATTATCATTATTTATAACTGATTATATAAAGAGAGAAAGAAAGAATATACTTGTACCTTAATGAATAATTTATTTTTAAATAGCAATCAATTTACAGAAAACCAGCTGAATATACTTCACTTTTTATTTAATTATATAATACCAGAATCCGAATCGTTTAAAATACCAGGTGCATCTATTCTACTGGACTGTGTAGAGGGGTATTCTGAACAATTTATAAATCTAATAGATAAATCGCTACATGAATTAGAATTTTTAAAAGAAAATAGTTCAGAAGTAATTTTAAAATCAAAAAATCATCATTTATCCATTGAACTTATATTAGAATTTAAAAAGAAAAATATTAGAATTTTTAATAAATTAAGTTTAAATATTATTATTTATTATTACAGCAATTATCATGTGTTAAATGCAATTAAGGTAAAATCAGTTCCGCCTTTTCCGGAGGGGAATTCAGTTCATGAAGGAGATTTGTTATTATTAGAGAATGTTTTCCTTCGAGAACCTATGTACATTGATATCCATTAGTTTTAATTTACTTTTAATATGAAAACAAGAAGAGATTTTATAAGAAATGTTAGTTTGCCTCTTTTAGTTTTACCTAGTATTTGTAACTCTAATAAGGTTAATAATGAACGATATGATGGTCCACAGCTAAGGATTGCATTAATGGGACTAGGAGAATATGCAAATATTGTTGCTGATGCAATGTTGAGTTGTGAAAAAACTAAAATTGTTGGACTTATTAGCGGTACTCCTTCAAAATTAGAAAATTGGAGTAAACAATATAATATTAAAAAAGAAAATTGTTATAATTATGACAATTATAACAATATTATAAATAATGAAGAAATTGATGCAGTATACATACTCACTCCTAATGCATTACACAAGGAAATGACAATTAAGGTGGCTCAGTCTAGGAAGCATGTAATCGTTGAAAAACCAATGGCTATAAATTCAAGTGAATGCATTGAAATGATTAATGTTTGTTCTAAATTTCAAGTTAAATTATTAGTTGGATATAGAATGCATTTAGAACCCAATACGCTTGAAATTGTAAGATTAAGGGAGTCTCATTATTTTGGAAAAATACTATATTTTCAAGCATTAACAGGGTTTAAAATTGGAAATCCGAATCAATGGAGATTAGATAAAAAACTATCTGGTGGAGGAGCATTAATGGACGTTGGTATTTATTGTATAAATGGCTCAAGATACATGTTAGGAGAAGAACCAATTTGGGTGACTGCACAGGAAACAAAAACAGATAAAGTAAAATTTAAAGAGGGTATTGATGAAACAATTCAGTTTCAATTAGGGTTTCCAAGCGGTGCAATTGCCTCATGTATGACCTCTTATTCTCAAAATAATATAAACAGTTTTTTCTTAAATGGGACTGATGGATATGCAGAAATGAATCCAGCAAATAATTATGGACCAATTAAAGCTAAGGTCAATTCTAAAGAATTAAGCTTCCCTACAATTAAACAACAAACTTTGCAAATGGATTCATTTTCGGATTATATTTTAGAGAGCAAACAAACTAAAATATCTTGTGATGGTCTGGAAGGATTAAAAGATATTCAAATAATAGAAGCAATATATATGGCAATTAAACTTAAGACGAAAGTTTTTTTAAAAAATGCATAATATCAAATAAAATCAATTAATAATGAAAATAATAAAATAAAGTAAATTTGAAAAATTCTTATTTATGTTTATCTGAACAAGTCTGGAGTAAAGATGAATTACCTCTAGTTAGTATTTTTTGTATAACCTATAATCAGGAAAATTATATTGAAAATACAATACAAGGTTTTCTAAGTCAAAGAACAAATTTTAAAGTTGAAATAATAATAGGAGAAGATTGTAGTCAAGACAAGACACTGGCGATAATCCATAATTATATTAATAGATATCCAAATTTAATAAAAGTAATAAATTCAGAAAAAAATGTAGGATTTCAATTAAATGCGATGAGAACATTTAAAGCAACTCAAGGTAAATATATTGCAATGTGTGAAGGTGATGACTATTGGATTGATCCAAATAAATTACAACAACAAGTTGAATTACTACAGAAAAACCCAAATTTTGCTTTTTGTTTTCATAATGCAAAGTGTATATATGAAAATAATGAAAACTTACTTGATAGCTTTCCTGGGATTAAAGAAAATCTAGAATTAACAATTGAAGATTTTCTTATAAGAAACTATGCAACAACTTTATCTGTATTGTTTGAAAGTAAATATTTCTTTCCAATTCCTGATTGCTTTGAAAAAATTTATTATGGAGATTATGCCAATTATTTATTAATATTATTTAGATCTAATAAAAAAGCATACTATTCAAAGGAAACGATGGGAGTTTATCGAATTCACAATAAAGGAGTATTTAGTTCACTTTCAGAAACTGGGAATGGGAAAATAATGAAAATACAAAATTTTTTAAGTCTTTACAAAATATTAGATAAAGAAATTTTTAAAGGTAAATTTAAAACACACTCAAAAAAAATAATTAACTATCACTACTCTCAATTAATATTTTGTCTATATGACCAAAAAAAATATTTTAAAGCCTTATATTATATTATTATTTTAATATCTAAAGATCCTTTTTATATTTTCAAAAAGCTTTTAATTAAATAATTTCGTATAACATTAGTAATAGATGAAAATAGCAGTAGTAGGCACTGGATATGTAGGATTGGTTACAGGCAATTGTTTCGCAGAGACGGGTAACAAAGTGACTTGCGTGGACATTGATAAAGCGAAGGTAGAAAAATTAAGCGGAGGTCAAATCACCATTTACGAACCAGGCTTAGAGAAAATATTTTTAAGAAA
>Ga0114975_10000388_pt1 | contig 33042 bp, 32 predicted proteins | sample S_130626_EF_Meta_FD_87031 | JGI IMG/M metagenome (GOLD analysis project Ga0114975, IMG submission 87031) | Freshwater microbial communities from Lake Simoncouche, Canada to study carbon cycling - S_130626_EF_MetaG | ecosystem: Environmental > Aquatic > Freshwater > Lake | place: Lake...
ATTGCTGGATGTATCCAATACTGAATACTGATATCATGAAGACTATCATCGAATTATAAGAGGAGATTGCTGGATGTATCCAATACTGAATACTGATATCATGAAGACTATCATCGAATTATAGGAAGATTGCTGGATGTATCCTACTACAGGATACTGATATCATGAAGACTATCATTACTGTATGTATATGTTAGTTATTGTTTATATATTTATTTTTTTATAAGACGCTATCAATTTTTACTTTTTTATTACTAAATTTTGAATATTCGCGATCGCCCGCTTGTAAAGAATGTCAGGATTTACACCCGGATTAAATATGGGTTCATTAACCATTTTTAAATATTCTTCGTCACTCATATTCACCATTCTATCAATAACACGATTCATTGCCTCTTCGCTCGTATCCTCAAGAACCAAATAGCGCTTGCTATTGAAATGCTGTGCGATATGTTGCGAACCCCAATAAATAGGAATAACACCCGCTTTGAACCCATTAATAATCTTCTCCGTAATATAATGCCCGATTCTCGTATTCTCCATTGTGATCACAAACTTTGTATTTTTATAAAGACCTGTAAGATTATCCGACGCAAAATTACCAACCAATTTACCTCCAATATTATTTTTATACGATCCGCCATAGATTACAGGCATCCGCTGTTCTAACCTGTCCAAAAACAATGTTCGTTCGTTTAAAGATCCATTTGATATTACAGCAGACGTATAGTGATTAGGAACTGTTTTCACCGGTTCAAATTTCATATCAGGGTATGAGGTTAGATACATAAGATAAAACGGAAACTCAACGTAGTTGCTTGTCGTACAATTGTAACCCAATATACACGTGTAAGACGATATATGGTTTAACATACAGTTCGCATAATATGATTCGCCTGTATATAAAAAGGACGACTTCCACGGTTTATATTTAATATATGTAGTGTTTGTAAATACACTTTCTACTAATATATCAGCTTCGTCAATATTAAACGTATCTGTAATCTCCTCATTATATACATCTCCTAATAAACGAATGAATAACTCTAGAGGTATAGGGTTATCCTTCACATAAAACCCGTCCCAGAATCCGTTAAAATATGCTTTCATAATAGTAATTTTATAAATATATATAGTATATCCTTTATATATTATAGATACATCTTTGACATCAAATGAATCACCCGCGCTCTCTTCTTTTCGCTCATCTTCTTCCAATCTTTTAAAGTGATATTCCTAAAGTCTACTTTAATATTTAAATTTCCACCAAGTAACCCCTTATCTTGGACTACGATATCCATCGTATGAAAGGGCTGGATATTAATATCCAATGTGCTATCATCAACATACTTGATCGTCCGTATCCCTCCTGTCAAATACTCCACAATATTAATGTCAATCACAGTATGTAAGTCTATTGCCCCTGAAGGAAGGAAAGTATGCGTATATTTAATGTCGTATGCGTCCCCCGCTTCTCCGCCATCAATCGCGTCTCCGTATTCTCCCTCTTCACTGAGAATCATTTTGATAATAATTTCGTGTTCTATGCTGTCGTCGTCTATGTATTGCCTTGTTAAACAAGGATAGTCGTTCTTACAACACGTCGTTATATAGACGGGTTCTTTTACGTTTTTTAGCAAAATACGAAGCTTCCTTTTGTTTTGCGCACATAGATCATAGTATGTGATTGGTAGATTTATATCGTGTTTAACAATCTTTGTGGATGGTTTATAATAATTCTTTCTTTTGAAGAAATAACTCGCGACATCTATAAAGGTATTTTTAATTTTCTCCTTGTCTTTGAAGATGTCGTCGTATGTATTCTTCCAAAAATTTAAATCAAAACTATTATAGATCTCAAAATCGTCTGCCAAATTGTCAAAATTATAATCGGTCCCGCTAAATTTTAACATACCATAATTGTCAAAATCCTCCATCGCTTTCTTATATCCAATGGTGGCATTTTTAAATCGATCGATCTTGACATTCCGTTCGTTCTCGTCACTAACGTTTGTTAATTTATCAGGATGGCACTCTAGCGCTATTTTTTTATAGATATTCTTGACTTCCTCTCGCGTATATTTGTCTATATTCTCAATATTCAAATTGAGTGCTTCTGCGTACATTCATAAATTACATATTATATAATGATTATATAATCTTTATATTCAATTATGAAAACAGTATGGGATACGTTAGAAGAGGTGTTTCCAGATATTATAAGAGATAATGAGACCTATCGTTTAATATTAGACAATATACTACTATCGCCGAATAATAAATTGCTCTATACACCATTTGGTTTCCCGATTGACACATTTTTAAACATCGTATTAGTGCGAGTGCTCAATATCACAGCGGTTTTTAATAAGACGGAGCATATGTGGGAGAAAAGCATAATATACATTGAAAACCAGTATTATATAGAGATTGACCTAATGAATCCCGAAAATATTAAAAATATAGAAAAGATTACCCCGTTTCTGCTTCACATCATAAGTTCAAAAAATGTCAAAATGAAAAAACACGTGATCGTCATCAAACATATAGACCTGCTTTCGTCGTTATTTTGCGAATTCAGGATTATTCTAGAAAAATTCTCACATAACGTGGTATTCATTTGCACGACGCATTATATCACAAAGATTGAACCACCCGTAAAGAGCCGTTTCAGCAGATTCAGGATACCTCTTTTCACATTCGCAGAAATACAAACCATATTTACGGATTATTTACATATCTCTATGAATGACTATCTATTCGAAACGAAACCGCGAAACATTATTAAAGCACTATTTCTTTCTGAAATCGAGAGACACCCTACATCCGACGAATTATTGACAAAGGAGTTTGTAGAACTCAATTTTCCTCCATTCGTAGAGTTTATAAGAGGTTTCAATAAAAATAAAAATAACTTAGAAGATATACGCGGACTATCCTATAAATGCTGCCAATTTAATATATCCATATTACAAATCATTCAAGACTTTATTCGCCTCGTAGATTTTGAAAACTACTATTTAAATATCAAGGACTGTCGCGATAAAAATAAATTAAAATGCGATATTATTCAAATCGGCGCTGAATTAGATTATTTGCTTTCACAAACGAATAAATGTAAAGAACCACTATATATAGAGAACCTCCTTTGCCAGCTTCTTCTCTGATTTGCGACATATCGCCTTTAATCAGGAGGTTCGTCAATTACCATATTTAAATTATTTTTATTCACCCCATACATAGACACATATTTATCATTGATAATAATATCCTCTTTCAAGAAACTAAAATGATTATAAATGATATTGGAAGCAATGAAGCTATCGCAAATGTACCTCTTGTCATATATGATCGACCAGTAAATCGAATTTACTCTCCTTATATACTTTTCAAGGAATGTGTTATATAACTGTGCGCCGCCAATAATAAAAGCGGTTTCAATCATATCGTCGCTATCTATATATCGCAGGACGTCCTCTATGGTTTTAAAAACGCGGGTGTCTGTCATCACCCTATCCGTGATCTCTTTCTCAATTTTACCATAATCGTTAGCGGATATGATAATATTGACTCGGTCTTTCAATGGTGACGGAGCATTTGGCAACGAATACCACGTGTTTTTGCCCATTATTATACAGTTCTTCTTATTCTTGTCGCGGCATCGTATAGTGATATCCCGAAAATGCTTCAATTCATTCGGGATATTCCAACATAACTTGTTTTCGTATCCTATGCCATAGTCTAAACTGGATGCTACAATAATACTAATGGGTTTATTCATTGTAGATATCACTAAACATATACATATACGTATATACTATTATTTTATATATCTATATTTCCTACATCTTCTGGTATGTATCGTTCATAATCTCATATACACGACCCTTATATTCCTCAATTGTCTCGTTTTCTTTATATTCCACCATATCACATACTTTTATATTGATGTTGTAGTCTTTCACAAGGAATAATTTCAAACATGAGTGAAGCATTGATTCGCCGTTGTCGTGGTTATAATGTAATGACTCGTCTTCATATTTCACTACAATCGGTAATATTGGGTATTTTTGGACAAACGCCCCATTGCTTGTGAATTCGGTGATACTACCTGGTATTGTAGAAGTATTCCCTGAACCTGGAGCAATAAATAGCACCTTGTCGCCTGATTTCCTACCTTCCACACGTTCCTTTATTTTCTTGCTTGTCGCCCCCTTTTCTACAAATATATTCCCGAGTTGATCATTGATTTTGTCAGTATATCCTATCGTCGCGTAGATAATCACTTTGAGTATTAAAAACGAAGAGCGCGGAAATGTACTGATGAGCACGAAACCATCGACAAGTGTAGTGTGATTGAATGTACAAATGAACTTCTCATCGCTATACAGATACTCCATATATTTCACCAAGTCCTCTTTGGATATATTGACATTGAATGAAAGAAGATACATAAATATTTTGGCGAACCACAAGATACCACATATAATATTACTCTCATTTGTAAGAACTTGTAAAACATGAATAGAGAGAATCATCATCGCCGTAAATAATATAAATCGGAAAGGCATCGTAATATAGGTTAGGAAGGAGGACAATAATAAAGAAAACATCCCTGATTATTAAATCCTAATAATATTTAGATGGTAATATAATCGCGCATATAAAGATATGATTTTATATATGTGTAATGAATGAATATCCCTATTGTTATCATCTGTTATAATAATTACAAGTATGTTGAGAATACGTTGAAGCAAATCGCAAGTATCAACAATGACTATTATACAAATATTATAATTTTGAATAATATGAGCACCTGCTCCGATACAACCGCCTATCTTCATAATGCGGATGTAAAAGTCATAAACAATGTAGGGAACTTCGGTCCATGGATTACGCCTACGAACAATAGACAAATCTACGATCTGTTGCCCGATAAATACATTATCACTGACCCTGATTTAAAGTTTAATCCAAATATTCCTAATAATTTTATTGAAATACTCGCGTCCCTTTCGGACAAATATAAAACGTCAAAAATAGGTTTCGCACTAGATATAACAGACCACGATAAGTTTTATCCTACTACTGAATATATGGCGAATCTTTCTATCCGCGAATGGGAATCGCGGTTTTGGGAAAATAAAATGGATGACGATGGAGAATACGAAATATATAAAGCAGATATAGACACCACATTTTGCTTGATGAATAAGTCAAATATAGAAGCAGGAATTGATCTACAGATAAGGGTCGCAGGCAACTTTACCGCGAAGCATATCCCGTGGTATATAGAAAACGAGGTGTATAATGTGTATAATAATTATATGTCGAATACAAATACCACGCATATTTCCACTATTTCACGAATCGTATTACCCTATATTAATGCGAATTATTTGAGAATTCATAAAAATAACGAATTGTTTTTTGTAAAAAAAGATGATACAAACCCTAATCTCGCGTTTTGGAGGGATATATACGGTGGATGGAAGAATGAACTCTTTGATCTGTTTAACAATTATTTATCCAAAGAAAAAGTATTTATTGATATTGGAACGTGGATTACGCCTACCGCAATGTATGGTGCGCGGAAAGCGAAGCATACCTACGCGATTGCTACGAATGTGGTTGACGCCGACGGATTGTGCGCGGATATGAAAGCAAATTGCGTGAATTATACAGTAATCGCCCGCAATGATACGAGTATTGAAGCTATACTAACAGAACATGCTATTAATGGATCTGACATTTCGCTCATTAACGTAGATATTGGAGGCGATGAAGAAAATATATTAAACGAATTATATGATATACATAGTAAATTTAACGTTCCTTTGCTCATTTGCGTTTATTATAACGTATGGAAAGATAAAAACCTTGACCGGTTTCCTTACTTATCCGAAAATAGTAAGCTTGATATTGCGAAAACGCAAGAACCCATATCCATATTTTTTTAAATTCTAAACATTAAAACTATTGCCACAACCACAGACTCCTTTTGCGTTTGGGTTTATAAACGTAAATTCACTTACGAGCGCGTCTTCTTTCCAATCCATTACAGAACCAACAATCGCAAATACAGCGGATGGATCAACATATATATTGATTCTTTCAGCAACTCGAATCCGTTCGTCTTTCGCGATTGTTTTTCGCCATTCTTCATTGTCCATAATATATTTCATAATATAATTCATACCATTACAACCTCTTTTTTTGATACTGACGCGTATCCCGATAGGGCGGTAAAGTGACGGTTGTAATGTTGAAAACATCGTTATAATTCTCGCAGATGCGGAGGGTGAAACAGTGATCACTGACTTTAACACCCTAGACATGATTACTTAATTACTTATTTATTTTTATTATTTATTTATAATATATCATATAGAATGAATTGGATCTATCTATCATTGCTACATAGTATCCTTGTAGTTAGTTTAATATTATACATTCGCTATGACAATACACCGCAGTTTATATTCCCTATCGTTGTAAGTATCATCGTAGGTGCTATGAGTCTAGCGTATTTTATGTTCTATTACCTCGAGCATTTTGCGACTGAGTTTGTGAAACCGAAGTATTACATCTATGCGCTCCTATTTCTCTTTGTCAGTATACTTGCCTATTACATCATCAAGATATGCCCAAACCCTGCGTATTTCAGGTTGTTTGCGACGCTAGAAATCATACTGCTATTCATTATAACAGTCTATATCCATAAGGATTATTTTAACGTATCTATACAGTCAATTGCTGGATTGATATTCGGTTGCCTCGCGATCATACTGATATCCCTTGACGAAGCGAATCATACCGATTTACAGAAAATATAATTCTTATAATTACATCTACGTAATGTAATAGAATGAAAATAATAGTGATAGACTCTGGTTTAGGAGGAAAAGATTTTATGAAAAAATTACGAGGGTATAAATGCGAATTTGTAAAACCTCACGATACCATAGTAACCGGAGATAATAAAATATATGTTCGCGATAAAATAATGAAACTACTGCTATCTTATTCACATACAAAGATACATTCGGTTATTATTGCTTGTCATAGCATATCATCGTCTATTTTAGATATACTGATTGAAAATAAGTTTACAATAAATAATATTCCTATTTACGAACCCATTGTACCGATGTGTTCCTATATTATACAAAAAACATATAAGAATAAGAATATATTGGTTTTATCAACACCTTTAACACAGCGAATACGATGGCATTACCGTTTATTAAAATCAAAATGTCACACGATCAAATATTTATCATTCCCGGAATTAGCAACAGAACTTGAATTGGGTAGGAGTTATAATAAATCGCTAGATAGATTACAAAAACAAAAAGAATTTATTAAATATTGCGATTATGTAGTATTAGGATGCACGCATTATAATACGATCAAGGACGCGATATCACGAGAACTAAGGATCAAATATAATTTTAAGGGAGTTGTATTGGACTCCAATGAAATCTTAGCGAACTTCTTTGTATTGAAACAATATTGATAGTATTATCTTTTTTTTACAATATGATAGAATACGCCATCCTTATCTTTCTTGGGAATGATGATATCTACTGGTCGTTTTCTATTTCTGGAAGACCATTTATTGTAAATATAGAGGGATTCTGAGATAATCTTTTCCAATTTATATACATATCTGTTTCGTTAAGAAGACCTTTTGGTTCCCATGTACTCCCTAGTGGATTTATTCTTTCATCATTTATTTTATAAATAATTAACTTAATCGCCTTTGTATTACCTGATAAAATGTCCCAATTTATATTTCTACTTTCAAACATACCATCGACTATACCAGTTTTTTTTTTATCATTTAATAATCTAATTACGCCGACACCGACATTACCTGATAAAATACTCCAATTTAATTCTCGATGCATCTCATATTTTAATATATTATATGCCTTTGTATTTTCGCATAAAGCATCCCATACAAGGTTGTTCGGGTCTTTCGCGTATTCTTTTTCTAATATTGGAATCGCTTCTGGATTCTTACATAAAGCATCCCATACAAGGTTATTTGGGTTCTTCTTCTTGTATTCTTTTTTTAATATTGGAATCGCTTCTGGATTCTTACATAAAGCATCCCAGACAAGGTTATTTGGGTTCTTCTTGTATTCTTTTTCTAATATAGGAATCGCTTCTGGATTCTTACATAAAGCAGACCAGACAAGGTTGTTTGGGTTCTTCTCGTATTCTCTTGTTAATATAGGAATAGCTTTTGGATTTTCGCATAAAGCATCCCAGACAAGGTTGTTTGGGTTCTTCTCGTATTCTCTTGTTAATATAGGAATAGCTTTTGGATTTTCGCATAAAGCATCCCAGACAAGGTTGTTTGGGACTCTCACGTATTCTTTTTCTAATATTTTAATTGCATTCGGATTCTTACATAAAGCAGACCAGACAAGGTTGTTTGGCTTCTTCTCGTATTCTCTTTTTAATATTCGAATCGCGTTCTTGTTCCCTGATAGATTAATCCAATTTAGTTTGTCTGACCCAGGGTCAATTTCATAATATATAGTTTTTAAGTAAGGCATGACTTTTGGGTTTTTATTCTTTGCTAAATTGTGGTAAAAAACTTTTAATTTTTCAGGATTATTGCGAATCCTTTCGATTAATTCGGGTATGAATGGATATATACGAGGATTTAATGCTAAATATACCGCATTATCGGTAAATTGTTCATTATCATATGGGATTATTTTCTGTAAATCAGTTGTTAATTCATACCGAAGTGTATCATAGTATCTTTGTAAAATTATATACTTCGCATCTGTATCATTTAACATTTTATCCATAAGAAATGGCAAAGCCATTTCTTTAACATATTTAGTTTTTATACTTTCGGAACTGGTGCTTCTGTTCGAACTGGTGCTTTTGTTGGAAATATTGCGTTGTCTGAACATCTCTTTAATATATGAATATATTTATTTTTTCTTTTTACAATACCATTCAACCGTTTTATTCAATCCATCGTGGAAAGGGACAGACTTCTTCCACCCGATCGCGTTCAACTTCGTTGTATCAATCGCGTAGCGAAAATCATTGAAGTTCCTATCTTTTGTATATTCCACCCAATCCTCTATTTTTTCGCCAGTCCCTTTTATCAAATGAAGTAGAATGGTTGCAATTTCAACAACATTGTATTCGTCTGTTGAACCGATATTATATACGTTGTTATCCGCGCCTTCCGTTGCGATTATATTGATCGCTCTAACAACATCGTCAATATAGATAAAGTTTCGGCGCGTTAATCCTGTTCCGTGAATGGTTAATTTCTTATTTTCTTTAAGCAATGTGATAAACTTTGGTATAATCTTTTCTGGATATTGTCTCTCACCATATACATTGTTACATCGTATAATCACGATCGGGATGTTATAGGAATAGTAATACGATCGGACGATGAACTCAGCTCCGGCTTTTGTAGCAGCGTAAGGGTTCGTTGGATTTAGCAATGCGGTTTCGTCGCTATCCTTACAGTGGATCGTAGATAGTTCGCCATATACTTCGTCCGTCGACATATGAATAAACCGCTTTATATTCCCACGTCCATATAAACGGCAACATTCTAGGAGTTGGTGCGTTCCTACAATATTATCCAGCGTATAATCGATTGAGTTATCAAATGAGTTATCAACGTGTGTTTGCGCTGCGAAATGGACGATGTATTCAATTGAATAGGATTCAAAGAGAGATCGCAATAGGTCTTTGTCGCAAACGCTTCCTTTTATGAAAATGTAATTCACGTCACCCGCGTCACATACGACATTATTTTCTGCTGAACAATAATCTAATTTGTCGACGTTAATCACAATGTCAAACGCCTCGCCGTTAAATAATTTGGTGCGTAGCAACGCGTTAATATAGTTTGAACCAATAAATCCACACCCTCCCGTTACGAGTATTGCCATTTGATATTATTATAATTTATCTTATATCTTTTTATATAAAGAATATGAAAGACTATCTATTAATCTATGTATTATTCACAATATAATCAGGACGAATATTTAGAAACGACGATTTTCAAAGGGTACAAGGACGGATTCTACGTAGATGTAGGGGCACACGATGGCGTTTCCTTAAATAATACACTATATTTTGAAAAAAACAATAACTGGAATGGGATAAATATAGAGCCGATTAAAGGTGTATTTGATATGTTAGTAAAGAATCGCCATGGAAGCACGAATATAAATTGCGCGATATGTAATCGTGACGGAGAAGCGGACTTCTATTTAAACGAAGGATATACCGAGATGCTTTCAGGAATTATAGAGAATTACGATGCGAGGCACTTGGAACGACTGATGAACGAGAATACGGAAAAGTCAGCGACAACGCAAATTGTCAAAGTAAATACGAAGAGATTAGAGACGATATTTGACGAACATGCGGTATCGCATATAAATTATTTGTCCATTGACGTCGAAGGCGCGGAGTTTGAAGTTATCAAGTCCATTAATTTTGACAAGGTATTCATAGATGTTATTGGATTTGAGAATAATTACTCTGAGGTTAGCGTACCGATCATACAATATTTAGAATATAAGGGATTCAAAGTGGATAGAATATCAACGGATATCTTTATGATAAATAGACGAAGTAAATTCTGTAAAACACTATAACATATAACATATAAAGAATAATCCTATCTTTTAATGTAAATGTGTGATAAGATATTTTTAAATGATTCGTGGAATATGTATTTTCACGATCCGTATGATAATAACTGGGACGACAAAAGTTATAAGATGCTCGGTATGATCTCGAGTGTCGACGATTACGTCCATTACTTCAAAGCATTTAAGGAATTGTATAAAAAAGGGATGTTTTTTCTTATGCGCCTGGATATCATGCCACGATACGAGGACGAGTTAAATATAAAAGGCGGTTGTTTCTCATTTAAGATAATGGCGGAAGAACTGGACAATAAATTTTTTGCGTTATGTGCGAACATTATTGGTGAGAACTTTGCGAATAATAATGACGAAAATATAATATATAATATTAATGGTATATCCATAAGTCCTAAGAAGTTTTATTATATTGTGAGGATCTGGATAAAAGACAAGAAATACGCGAGGAAAGAATATTATAACTTTGACATCCCAAAGTATTCTACGCTAATGTATAAAAATCATGTATAAATAAAAATGAAGTTACTATTTATGATTCGCTTTATCCATGGATATCAATATGATCGCGATACAACCACATAGTAATCCTGCCAACGACTGTGGAGATACATCGTATTTACCGCTTATATATAGTGTAATCAAGAATAGTAATATGATTTGTAATGAAATGAATACCCTGAAATACGCGGGATTCGGGCATATTTTGATGATATAATATCCCATAACTTTCGTCAATAGTACTACACTCGCGTATAGATAATATGCGGGTTTCGCAAACTCGCTGGTGAAATGCTCGCTATAATTGAATATAAAATACGGGACGCATATTCCAGCTACGATGGTATTTATAATGAGCGGGAACATAAGATACGGTGTGTCATCGTAGCGAATACACAGTATCAGAACAGATAGAAGAATACTACGAAATATAGATAAATGAACCCAAAGCATTACTATTTTTATTATATCTACTAATAGAACAATAGAGTATATCTATAATGAATGATAATATATTTATTGCGATTGATAAAATAAAGATAGATGGGCGAGTAAGAAATATATACGTGAAGAAAAAATGACAAATCAAAGGTACCTGTAAAATATATAAAAAAACACGGGAAATATATTATATATTATACTAAACATGACTATAAAGTAAAGAGCCTTCGCGTAAAGAGCCCTCCTCGCAAGAGAAGTCCTGAAAAACTAATATAAATAAGGCAACGATAATGATATAAATATATATTATGCTACACGCTGCTTCGTCGTCGAATAGTCGCTTTTATTACATCCGCCTTCCTTAATTTTTCTAAATGTTCATTTTGTGCTACACTTCGTCGTATAGTTGCGTGTAGTGTCATAGCAGCCTTATTTAATTTTTCTAAATGTTCATCTTTGAGAACATATATTAGCAACCTATCGCCTTTGCTAAAATTGAAGCAAAGACGCTTTTCATTTGATAATCTTTCTTTCAATATGTCTGGGAGACACGTTCTGGTATTTAGACAAAAGTTATCTCCATCTTTTACTTTCCAATCGTGTCGTTGAAGTTCGCACGGTATATTTCGTGTAATTTCTTGATTTGCCATAACAGGGTCCATACTTGTTCTTGTCCAGCCATTATATATATATTTTATTCCTTTACAAGTTATTCCGGCGATTGCGTGTTTTAAATTATCATCTGATATTATTACTGAATCTAATATATACGTTTTGTCATTATATTTTATCTCGTCGCGCATAGATGTTAATTCATCATACATTCCATCATCGGATATTCGATTACCTAATATAATATAATCCACACAAACTCTTAAAATTAATATAGTAGGCGTAGATTTATTTTTAGTATAATATGTATCTTTCAAATCTAGAACATAACCTTTTTTTGATTTTTCATATTCCTTTTTAATTACTCTATATTTTGTCTCATCACCATCAAAAATATAATCCATTACATGATATTCCTTATTAAGATACGAATATGTTAATAATTCACCACCATTATAATCAAACATTTCGCAATCGACACCTAATAAGTTATATAGTTTGCATATATATACTTCACTTCTAAATCCAACTTTAAATTCAGGATTGTATGGAAAGGACTTTGAATCTTTCTCAAATAATAATTTTAATATATTGCCAAATGTTTCATCGCTAAACTTTTCGTAATCTTCTTGTTCGTTCTCAGACATTAAGTATTTATCGTCTAATACGTGCTTTAATAAAGTAAACAGTTCGTCTTGTTTCCAACGCTTCGAAGCCTTCAATAATACTTTACGATTACGCTGACTGTAAAACATCGCAACGAAAGTAGCCATAAACCAACAAATGGGACCCACTTGCTTTGGCGTTAGGATTCTCGAACATACCTTCTCTTTTAGTTCTCTTATAATACTTTCTTGAGTATTAATGTGTTTTTTAATATTATATATTGCGACTTCTAAATATCTCACATCTAATGGGTTGTTAAGTATTGTATTCGCTTTTTCAAGTTCTGCTCTTGTGTTTTCGCTATTATTTTTCATCCATTTTGGTTTGTAAAGTTTATTCACATGTAATTTATCAAGTTTTGTTTTAAATCTTTCCAGTTTTGTTTTTAATTCTTTAAGTTCTTCTAAATTTTTTGCTATTTCATCTGCTTTGACTTGTTCTCTCAATTGTTTTATTATTTCTAAACGTCTCTTCTCGAGTCCATCCGCCACTTTTATTTTATTATCGTGTTCAACATCTTTAATTGATGTAAGTATTTTTTTAATATAAAATATACTTTTAAGCTTCGCTATTATAGGTAATGGATTATCTGACGTTAATAATATTTGTAATTTTTTAATTACTTTTTTATTTGCGTTTTCATCCTTACTATTATATTCACTACTGTTCGTGCTCATATATTACTATAATATAATAAAACTATAATACTAAGGTCGGTGTAATATTACAAAAAAAATGATATAACTACATAAGATTACTTTATATTAAGTAAATAAAAACAGTATGCAAGGTATCATCAGTTTCTCTGACAGAGTCGCGTTTAATATTAAAAGTAATGAACACAAGGATCTTATTCTGGAACAAATGAAAACCCTTTATAATATCAAGATCCTGCAAAGGCATCATCATAACCTGGATTCGAATAACATTAATTTTATATTGTCTAATCACCTAATGAACTTGCGTTCAAATGGCAATAGATACTATCTCTATTTCACGCTCTATAATAACATCGAGACAATGTATTTTATAGATAAGAAGATACACCCTGGATATCAACGACCGCGAATCATATTTGGAAGAGGACTATTTGACAAGAAATTATTTAAGAATACATTGCTTGACGGGGAAATGGTGAAGTGTAAAGATAATCGCTGGACGTTTCTCATCAACGACATTGTATGCTATGAGGGTGCTTATTTGAATAAGAAGATGCTCCCTGATCGTCTGAAGATCATCTATCATCTACTAGAACATCAATATACACCTGACGATACTATTGACGTATGCGATTACAAGGTGAAGAGTTATTTTTATATGTATAAAGAATCCATTGAGAATATTATGGAATTGTCAAACAATCTTAATTATACGTGTAGAGGCATCTACATATGTCCATATGATTTGAAGTATAAACCAAAATTATACAACTTTGATGAAAGTTCGGTCATCAATGTCGTTCGAAAAACAAAGGATATTACCGAGTTTAAAAGTATGGAAATCACAGAGGCTGTCGCTGCTACCAATAATACTGTAGCTACCAATAAAAACGTAGCAAAGGAACACGATGTAGCTACGACGATACTTAATAACGAAGAGAAAATACTGTATATTGTGAAAACAAATGAACCGGATATATATAACGTTTATGACAATGAAGATGTTCTCAATAAACCCAGTATTGGTATCGCATTAGTTCAAACCCTTAGCGATAGTAAGTTACTACGTGATTCTTTCCGCGATAAAAACGCGATCACCAATATTAAATTTATTTGCGTATTCGTTGAAAAGTTTAAAAAATGGCGCGCGATACGCCAAATATCCTGAGAATCTATGAATATATAAATATACTTATAATATAAAATGAATAGCGAGACACTAAGACACTATTTGCATAGTATAAAGGATGACTGGAATTATATCACACCGATCGATTTTTACAAGGATTACTATGTAAAACGCAGCAAGGACTATTATCTTATCGACTTACGTAGAAAAATAGAATATAAAAAAGGACACGTGAAAGGCGCGAAGAATATATATTGGCAGGATATATTAGACGAAGAAAAATTGAAGAAATTACCAAAACACAAAACTATTTTTTTGATTTGTTATGTAGGACACACGAGTAGTCAAGTTTTAACTTTGCTAAAATTATTGGGATACAATGTCGTATCCATAAAGTATGGTTATGGTACATCACCAGTCCAATTTGTTCCTGTCGCGGGATGGTTGGATTACGGATTGCCTGTTGTAACGAGTCCCAAATAATCCTTAATACCTTCGTCAGTCAACTTTGTTTTTCCTTCGTATTTATAGGCTAGCTTTTCTTCCAATAAAATATCAGAAACGCTCTTGGTGTCATCCTTATTCTTATATATATTCGCAAGAACTCTGCCATATTTATCCTTCGCGCAACATTCTACCCATACCAAATAAACGTCCGTGTCTAAGATGGTTTTGATGTCGTTCTTAACAACAACCTTCTTATCAGTCAAGATCTCAAACAGGCGATCCCTTGCCTTTACGCCGTATTCTTGTAGCACCTTGTCCTTGCTTTTAATCTCACACGTATCTATGCTATTCAATCGCATAGTAAATTTATAATAAGAACCAAACACATTCAATACAACCTTGACCGTGTCGCCATCATAAATTTCAACCAACCGTCCAAAACACTTTACACCCGCGACAGATAGCTCAGGCGTTGAACCTCCATATTGTCTGAAATCTTCCTTGCTCATTTTTTGTATTATATAGTATATTGTGTAAATACTTAAATCAATTTTCTTTGATATTTGTTACGTTTGTAAATCCTGAAACCTTTTCTTTCTTTGTAATTCTTCTTCTCGTTTCACTAATAACCATAACAATTCGGACTTTTTAATACTATAAGAAGTTAAAAGTAGTTTCTTTATTATACTTTCAATATATTTTATATCTGTTATTTTAGATATTATTTTTTGTTGACCCCTCTTATTTGAATGTAACAAACCCTTTATTTTATTTTCTATTTCCTCGCGAACATATACGAGCATTTTTTCTCCATTACTAAAATTAAAACATAAACTGCCCTTGGATAAAAACCCTCTCAATACTTCAGGGATACATTTTTTGATGTTCAAACAAAAATCATTATCTTTTTGAATATTCCAATCATATTCCATAAGTTCACAAGGTATTTTTCGTGTTATCGCTTGTTTTGCCATTACCGGATCCATACTTGATCTAACCCATCCATTATAGACGTATTTGTCTCTTTCGCAGGTTATCCCGACTATCTCGTGCACATTTATACGTTTATATGTATTCCAATTTACCAATATTGCGGAATCTAAGTTATACTCAAAGCCATTATAATATATTGTATCACGCATAGATTTTAGATTATCTGTATTTCCTTCAATATATCTTTTAGCATTTTTTTCGTTTTGTAATATATCTTCATCCCCTACACTTATTATATTACTCGGTAAATGTTGTCTTTTTGTGTAATTTTTTTCATCTTCTGTAATTGTATCATATACCGCAAGTAATAATATAGTAGGCGCAACGTTATTTTCTTTATATTTATTATTCTTTTTTTTTGAATTTATTTCTGTTATAAGTGTCCCTTTTTCATCAATTCGATAATCGTAATATTCCAATTCTTCATTTAAATTTGAATATGCCAACATATAAGTATAAATACCTGAATCAATAGTATAGCAATAATCAAAAATTTTATAATCTATATTTAATAATTTATATAACCGTCCAATATAAAACCTAGAAGAAAACCCACTAATAACCCTTTTAGGGTCGTATGGAAATGATTTAGGATTTTTATTATGTAGGAGATATAATACATTTTGAAAGGTATCATCGCTAAAATTCCTGTAATCTTCACTTACTCTACTTGCCGTCTTTAAGTATTTATCATGTAATATTTTCTTTAATAAATCAAATAATTCATCATCTGTATCCCAATTCTTCGATGCTTCCAATAGTATTTTACGACTGCGCTGACTGTAAAACATCGCTACGAAGGTTGCCATAAACCAACAAATAGGTCCTACTTGCTTCGGTGTTAGAATTCGCGAACATATACTTCTTCTCTTTGAAGACGATGATGAACTATTTGATGACATATTTAGTAATGTAAATTATCTATAATACTATATTATTTAAATTATTTAATAATATACTACTAAAAAAATATTAACGACCCTATTTCATAACCGCAGGTAAAGATACACCTGATATATAATTGGATAATTCGAAGTCATCAAACACAAGTTCTTCAATCCACTTTATTTTTTCATCTACCGACGAAGCAACATCTGGTGCTTCCTTCCTTATTATGACTTTCGGGAAATCAAAAGAATTGCTCATAATCTGCTTTGTAACTTGTGTCGTATGCTCTTCGTATATATGAGCGTCACAAATTGATAACGTGATTTCGTTCGCGGGTATATGTAGGACGTGTGCGAATATATGAGTTAATAATGCGGTACTCGCAATATTAAAAGGCAATCCTAAGAATAAATCGGAACTACGCAATGTAAGATGACACGAAAGCCCTTTCAATGTCTTATTAAAAATGTATAATATATGACATGGAGGCAATGCCATCTTTTTAAGGTCAACTGGATTCCACCCAGACAATACAGCACGTCGGCTATTCGTGTCTTTTGACAACTCTTCTAATACATATTTAATCTGGTCGATACCCTTCGCATCTATCATGTCTTTTTCATCCGATACGTCAATACCGTATTCTTTTCCAAACCTTCTCCACTGCCAACCGTATACTGGTCCCAATTCACCCTCTGGATAATCGAGTCCTATACTATCCAAGTATTCACGCGTAGAGTTACCGTCCCATATATGAACTTTTTTTTGCTTTAGTTCATGTGCGTTTGTTGAACCTCTTAAAAACCATAGAAGTTCTTCTACAATCCCGCGAAAGAACATCTTTTTCGTGGTTATCAAAGGAAACGCTATCGCGACATCTTTAAAGTTAATCATACAACCAAATATAGACGACACAACCCCATTTCGTGTTGTCTTGCTTTCACCATTCTCCAGCGTTTCCTTCAATAGACTTAAATACCCATTCTCGCCCTGAAAATACATTGAATTACATACATAGTATATAAAGGTATTTATTTATATGAATTTCCATTTATAAAGTTGCGATTCAGACACGATCCATTACAATCGTCGCAACACAACGTGCAAACATTAGTTCGCAGTTTGGTTTTCAAAAACTCTTTGTATCTTAGTAATTGCTTGAGATCTAATATTACAATTGCCTTTCTCACGTGATTCATTATTTCTTTTCTATGATATTCTATATCATATAATATTTATATAAAAAATGATAAGGGATACAGTTTATAACTATCAAAATGTATTACAGGATCATTTTGAATAACAAAGCAAACAATATTGCGATGTGTATTTATGATAAAATCAAGGATATCCGCAGCGAGAATAAGGAGTGGTTGGTGAATAATACCAACGGGTATATTTTCGCACACGTTGAGTTGCCACTATATGATAAAGAATATTTGGAGAAGGTCATCTATGAATACGGTATACAGAAGGCGATTGAAAAGTTTATCGTAAATAAAAAATGCTATGATGTCATTATGAACCTCGTCGAGAATGATGAAACTAAGATATATATAGGATTAGCATATTATATTGTCAGTGAATACTTTGAATATATGTCATTCGAATATGTCGCGTCAGCATAGATACCCCACCTCCTTTACTGTTTCCATTTCTTACCACAAATCAAACAATTCATAAATAGCGTAGATGCTTCATCACCCGATCGGGTTTGTAGTTCGTAATAACTGACCTTTTTACTTTTACACCGTGAGCATTTAATCATATCAGACATCGCGACCAGTTTAATCTCATACGCTGCTTTCAGTCGTAATTGATTGCGCTCGTCAATCTCCTTCCATCGCTCAGGGAATACGTCTTTACATTGCATATACGGGAGCATATGTGGATGGAACTCTTTTTTATGGATCATCCGATCGTATAGTTTGTCGTTTCCAATATAACTATCATTCTTTATATTTGAATAAATACTTCTAGCGATGTTTGAGTATATATCTAAAAACATTTGGCATTTCCAAGATAACTGAACCTTGGCATTATTCGCATAGTCAATTGTCGCATTAAATATACCAATCTCCAAATCGCTCACTTCCAACTCTGAAATATCTAAATTTGCCATCAACAACGCTTTAAAATCATCGCGTATCTTATTTTTATTATAGCGGTTGGCGGGTTCTATCGCGTTCTTGTTCTCCTCATTTAATTTATTGAATTTTTCAATCTCCGCATTTAAATCATAGTAGGTATATGCGACGGTAGCACATTCATTCGCCATTAGATTATTTCTACTTGTCAATGTATGTATGTAATATTTTATATCATTTTTTACTAATAATAAAAATTGATATAACTATAAATCTATACCAATAAATACAAAGAATGTCTGCGAAAATCAATCTACGCGACTTTGTCACCGATGACGTGAATATGGTTGAAATATTCTTTTGTAAATCAAATACCACAACAGGCACTGATCGCACTGAAATAGATGTTCATATAACTAGTGATATTGAGAGTCTTATTGAAAAAAAGTATAAGAAATACAAGGAAGAAAAATATAAATTATATCATCATAAGGACAAAGTATATACCTATGAACTGTCAAATGACAATCAACACGTGTCTTCAAAGATAACGACAAGTTCAACGCACATCAAATCACCGAGCATCTTTATTTTATCGTCTAAAATAGACAAGTTCCCTCAATACATCTTTCCATGTACGAATGACATTGACAACATTTCAATCTATACGATCAAAGAGTTTAAAATCAATAATAGGATATCTTTGATGCTTCGCGATGATGCCTCTGTAAAATCATTTTATATTGAATATAGGCATTCGCCTAACGTAGAGATAGATAAAATAAACGAGTATATCAATCATCTAATTTCCACTTACGCAACCTACGCTGTATAAGAAAATAAAAATTGATAATCGCGTATTCTTTTTTTCTTTTTTATACATATAGTATAATAATGATGACATCCGTTCCTGTTTCCATTAATTACGCAGATTTCTCGGTATTTGCGGATTTGTATAATGACACAGGAGAGAAATGGGAAGCACAAGATTGCGATGACGCGTTGAAGGATTACTATGACGCTTATTGTACCTATCTTGTATCCCGTAAATATACAACGGATGTTATCAAAACATATCGCAAGAACGCAATTGTCGACTTTTATATCACCGAAAAGAAGTTTGATCAATCTGTGCGAAAAGATTTGGACACCTATTATATCCAGAATATCAAAGATTCCTTTCATAAAAAACTTGATCCTCCACCCTGCTTCTTCCATGAAGTTAGAATGGAGCAAAAGCGCGATCAAATAGATATTGATACCGATGATGTAGCGCAACATTATATTAATATGAAAAATATATACAAGGCGATCTATGAAGAGATGACGAATGTCGCCACTACAGTAGCAAATAATACTTCGAATATGAACGGTTGCGAACTTCAAAGCGATTGTGACGATATTGAAAGTAATTACGATTATTACGACGAATATTACAATATGTATGATAGTGACTATTATTCCGAAAACGACTATTATAGCGACGGTTATAGCGACGACTATGATTTGCACGACTAATGTAAAAAATTATATAAACAAATGATAATATATGTAATCATAAAGTAATAAATAATGGCTCCAACATCTTCAAAAAAGCAATCATCCGTATCTGTCTCATCAGTGGTTCTTGACCCTCCGGTTTCTGTGTCCACGCCCGCAGCCTCAGCTGATACACTTGCGAAGAAGAAGAAGCCTGTCGCGACTCCAACTGTTCTTGCTACCACTCCTGTTGTAGCACCTGTTACTACTACCGTTCCTGCTACTCCTGTAGCACCAGAAACGGGTGTCGTTACCGTTCCTGTTGATGCGACAGCACCAGCAGACAACGCACTTTCAAACATCATTGACAAGGTTAATTCGCTATCCGCTGCGATCAAGGATATTCAAACCAATCTCAAAGTCCTTAGCAAGGAATATGATAAGCAACAGAAGATCATTGAGAAGGCACAGAAGAAGCGACAGAACGCGAAGAACTCACCGTCTGGTTTCGCAAAACCCAATAAGATATCTGACGAACTTTGCGATTTCATTGGTGTTCCTCATGGAACCGAGAAGTCGCGAACGGATATCACGCGACTAATCAATGCATATGTAAAGGAGCATAATTTGAATAAACCTGAGAACAAACGATTTATTCTCCCGGACGATAAACTAAAGAAGATTCTCAACGTTGGTGATAGTGAAGAAATCAACTATTTCATCCTACAGAAACTGATTTCTCACCATTTCCCCGCGAGTGCGAGCAAGACCGCTGCTAAACTAGTGACTGCGACTGCTTAGATATAATGCGAAGGTTAGAACGCATAACTTATTTTTTATAATTTAATTACTATTAAATACACAAAATAAAAATAATCAATATTAAGCAGGAGACGTATGAATATACAAGATAATGCTCAAAAAAATTTAGACTATTACAAGGAACTCAAAACTGTAAGAAAGGAAATTGAAAAGATATATAAAAAACTTGCGAAGGATGAAACATTGCCTGAGATGATAGATAAAATTCAAAGTGATCTTAGCAAAAACATAACATACATGTTGACGAATTTATCAAAACCAAAATCGCCTTACAAGGAGTTTAATACTAGAATAATGAAAATAACAAAGGTATTAAAAGATGTATTAACAGATTTTACAGTGATAGATAAAGCAGATATTGAAAAATATAATAATAAGACTAAACTTGATTTTAAATTAACTTTAGAATATAATATTAATACTCTTGATATTCCCAATAATATTGATGATGTCAATTTAAAAAACATTATAAAAATTATATTAACACTTGATTATTACTATGAACATTTCGACAAGAATATTATTACGATTGATAATGAAAAAAAATTATCAACTATTAGAACTAAAGTTCAGAATTTAAAAGAAAAAAAAGAAAGAACAGAAGAAGATATAAAAAATCTTGAGAAAAATTCTCAATTATTACTTGATACTAATATCGAAATTGATAAGGAGAAATATATAAATCTACTCAACTATATTCAAGTAACTAGCTTTGATATTTTTGATTATGTAGATAAGAGGTATACGCAATTAAAAGATGGATCACCCAGTAATGATGTAGACACAAAAAAACAAAACGAGAAGGACGAAAAGAAGTTAAAAGAAACTAGGGAAAAAGATTTAAACAGTTTTATAGATAGATTTAAAAAGGAAATCTATTATAACATTGTAATCAATAATTCGTCGGGTCTAGATACGGAATCACAGTTATACGAAAATGGAAACGAAAAAACCGACATGGAAGCGAGGAAAGATTTATTAGAAAAACTAAAAGATCAATTGGATAAACAATTAAAAGAATTAAATGATATCATTAATTTTTTAATTAACTCAAATAAGCAAGAGTATTTAAAGGAAATCAAGGATATCCAAAAGGAATTTAAAGATTATAAAAATGAAAAGGAATACAATGACAACATCCTAACTATTCTCGTAAATGAAGAGGGTGAATTGAAAAATCAATTGGAAAAAAATAGTATTCATAAGAAAATTTTAACAGAGAAAGTTGAGCAGGACAGAATGAAATTACAAAGAGATCTTGATATCGCAGCAAAAAAAGGCGGTCGCCGTGAAAGACATATGATGCGCGGTGGCGATCGGAAACCCAACAAACATTATGAGGACAAGTATGCTCAAATAAAAAAATTAAACGAAAGTATAGATGCGTTGATAAATAAAATCGCCGAGATAGAAGGAAAAGATGATGCTGATAAAGATCCTTTCAGCAAAAAGAATAGTATGTTAGGTGACACAGACGATGGCTATTATTCCATTTATAACAACATTTGGAAAGATTACAAAAAGGAAATGAATAGAATCAAATCAAAGGGTGTTACGATGGACAGTTTAAAACAGGATATTCGACTATATGAGCGTGTAAAAGAAAACAATTTAGACCCCCAAGACGTTTTAAATATTACATTTCAGGACAAAGTGATATTCATTTGTATCATATTAATTATACGTACGTTCGCTATGGTTTTAATAGAACTATTAATAGAATATAATTTTGTCAGCACCCTGGATAGGGGCATCTTCGTATATTTTGTTCTCTATCTGTTGCTACTACTCACTGGTGTTTTAATAATAAACTACGACTCCTATAAATTGCGTATTCTCGTAAATTACCTTAACGTACATATTAATTCGTCCAACATCTTCTTTCACGCCTTATTATTTTGTCTATTTATAGGGTTGATCCTCATCATCATCAACGACGATGACAATAATTTAAAAAGTATAGATAATATCTTTAATTATACTTATGTATATAAGTATATCTATGAAATCGCCGAGAAATCGAATCCATCTTCCCACCTCCTATTATCGCAAAAAGAAAAGTTAAAGTTGCAATACCGTATGGATATTATCACCATGATTATCTTTATATTCTCATCGCTATTAATATTAATTATGTAATGAATATGTAATGAATATTTACATCGCGTTTCGTATCGGGTAATAGGTTAGAATCAATGAATATTGAGCACCGTAATTTAAGAGAGACGCGTTCACAAAGTCTTCTTTCACCAAGTTTTGATTTAGCATTATTATTTTTCCAAGATCATTATTCACTTCCAAGACCTTCATATTTACATACATATTGCGCGCGGTCTTCATTTGCATATAATCACATTTGGATACAATATTCAATTTATATTCGTCGTATTCAAATTGATTTGAATAATCTATGTCTATCTCGTATAAATTCAATTGTGGACGCGGATTATTACGAGGTATTAGAATCGTGTCTATGCTCGTATCCATACTTTTAGTATCGTATTTATGCGTCGTATAATCGCAAACCTGACTTATTTTAATATCGTCTCGACCCAGGTCTAGTTCGTTATTCAGATAATCAAGGAAATTAATCTTCCATTTCTTATTTGCCAAATTGATATTGTTGTTAATATTATTATCCTTTGTGATTAACTTCCATATATCCCATTTTCCAGATGACTTGCTATATAAGAATTTATATTTGAACGTCTTGTGATTGTCCGTAATTACCATTGTGATATAAGAAGTCTGATTTTTCACATAGTTAGGAAATAATATCTTTAATGGTGAGATAACGTTGCTTTGCAAGTCAATATTGACGGTGAAAGATAGCTGATTGCGATTCGGGAAGTTTATCCAATCTCTGCTATAACTATTTATAATTAATGTTTTTTTATTTACAAATGTATTTGTAGATGTGTTCAGGGATGTTATTACTTTTTCCATAATTTCTGCGACATTTGGCATCGCGATAGCACCTGTGCTTGTAGGAATATCCATATTCGCAGCATTCGCGTCCGTATCGATCGTCGCTACTATCGTATTTGTGATTACCCTGCTATGTTCATACTCTTTCACGCGAAGTAATAATTCTTCGTTTGACAAAATATCTCCCCTGTTATAAATATGTTCCGGTTGCGGGGCATTCGTATCGGGTTCGGGTTCGGTTTCTTCGTTGGATACTGGAAGATTCGTCAGATTCGTCGTATCCATATTCTTTATAATAAAATCTTTCATTTTCGTAAGCGTTATCGTGTTCAATTCCATTAGTTTTACCGTATTGTTCATTAAAACCGCCTCTTTACTCATTGTCGTTATGATTGCTTGAATGATCCCTAGTAATACTTCCGTATTCAAAGATAGATTGTATTTTTCAAGCAACATCTTCGTAGATGCTTGAACAATCAAGTTCCTATTTTTTTCTGATTTGAATTCATCTATAATACCCATTCTCTTATACTATATATCTATTTACAGTTTAAGTAACTTCTTTTTTACGAAAATGAAGTTTTAGGTTCGGACGATATAAATACTTGCGACTTTCGATCATATTATCGTCGGTAATTTTCTTGTCGTTTGTAATACATTTTATAAAGTTAGCATCTTTATAAGGGTCCGGTAAATTTAACTTCTTATATTTTAAAAGACTATTCAACCACCGTATTTGGTGTGTCATAGAGAACATACCGCACTCCGTGTTCTTTCGTTGGTGTCGCATAGTATTAAATGTAATTTTAAAATCAGATTTAGGGTATATGACACCCAGTCTCTCTTTTATATTCATCATGAATTTCTTCACATAAGCTGGTATGGCTATCGCATTGCTGTCGTAATAATGCGCCCCATAGCATTTGTTCGCAGGATCAATAATAATAAAAGTAGATGTCCAGTGCGAACCACTCTGGTTATGTTTGTCTAGGTTCGTAATTAATCCCATATATTTAATTTTCTTGCGAATATACTTTTTAACATCCAGTGAACATATTTGACTATATAGGCATCGTCCGAACTTGTCTTCCTCTGAAAAATCAATCGGATATACCCCCAAGAACGCATATTTATACTTAGGACTCGTGTCATACTGCTTCATTACATCCTCAATATCATAATTACTTAACCATTCTTTCGCGTTCGCATACCATTCAGCGGGCATTTCGGGACGTAACTCTTCTTTCTCGATCATCTTGATAATATCTTTGGTCTTTGCGTCATTTGCGAATCGCGAGATGGTTCCTGTCCAACACCAGTATTGCTTGTCATCGCACATGGGTTTAATTTTTTCATTCAGTAGAAGCGATAATTTAGCGATAGCGTCCGTCTTTTTGTAAATTATTTTGTCGGGTTTATATTTATTCCACGTATCAATAAGGTAAAGCAATGATTTTTTTGAAAATATATAGGGATTATTGGTATTTTTAGGACTATTATATTTTAAATTTTCGTTCGTCATCCTATGCTATGGTATTTCTCTACATAGTATGTAGAAAGTTATTTGCGATTTCGTAAAAATAAATATGTATAAAAATAAAAATTGATATATATATAAGTATATTAAAACAATAAAAGAATGGGCATTACTGAAGATTTTCGCGCATTTATTAACAAATATAAGGTTGATAAAGGTAAGCCTTTTACAAACACAAGTATAGGTCATCCACGCATATCTATTTGTGTCCCTGAGGATAAATATGCCGAATTTTTGAATATATACAGTTTGGCAATGACAAACGCAGTCCCATTATATTTTACAGAAAAACCCACGGAGCCCAGTTCGCTTCGCGTTGATATTGATTTCCGTTTCACTATGCCCGATGACAAGTCTGGTATTTATAATTCACAAGATTCTAACTCCTCCAATAGCAAGAGGAAGTATGATCGCGTATATACCGCAGACAACATACTTCGTATTGTTAGTGCCTATTTCAAAGTCATCAATCAATACTTGGATGTCCCCGAGGAAGCAAATGTCGCATACGTTATGGAGAAACCAAAACCCGTTGAGTTCCGTAACAAACTGAAAGACGGACTTCATATTGTCTTTCCTCATTTGATCGTGAATAATAACGTACACCACTTTATTCGCAGAAAGATATTAGATGTTGCTGTGGATATTTTCAAGGATTTACCGATATGTAATGACTATGATTCTATTGTAGATAAGGCGATTATCAATGTGAATTGCTGGCAGATGTATGGTTCGCGGAAACCCGATTGCGATACCTACAGGGTTTCTAGTATTTATAAATATACGAATAATGAAACTGTAAAAACCGATTATACATTGAACGCTGCGGATGAAATAAACTTTATTAAACTATTCTCTATGCGTAATTTTTCTAATAATATTCAAAACTTTGTAAAAGCAGAATTTGATATTGAAATAAGTCAATACAGTAAGCACATCTTACCTGCGATTGATCAAAAGTTGAAGAACAAGGTAATGAACAATATTTTCGGGAAATCTTTAAACCTGAATCGCTGTTATATTTCCGACGATGACCTTACGTTCGCTAAAAAACTTGTAGATTGTCTATCTCCATCACGTGCCGATAATTATACAGACTGGATTAATTTGGGATGGGTCTTGCGTAATATCGATTACCGACTCCTTGAAACATGGGTAGAATTTTCAAAAATTAGCAGCGCGTATATCGAGGGTGAGTGTCATAATCTGTGGGACAAAATGCGTAAAGACAATATGGGGATCGGAACGCTCCGGTGGTGGGCGAAACAGGATAACTTGGAAAAATATGTTAGTGTCCTAGACAAAAGTATTATTCCTAAGATAGACCAGAGTATCTCGTCTGACGGGGCGCATTTCGACATTGCTTGTGTCGTCCATACGATATATAAAGACGAGTTCAAAGCGATATCCAAGGATATTTGGTATAAATATGATAAACAGAAACATCGCTGGGTTCGTGCACGCGAAGGATTGGATTTGCGCCGTATTCTTAGTATTGAAATATGTCGTAAGTATATGGAAAAAGCTTCTGTGCTTAGTGAATATACTGAAGATCCTACTCTAAAAGCAATCAATGATGAGCGTAGCAAGAAATGCCTTAAAATCGCCACGCAATTAAAGAATTCTAACTTCAAAGATTCGATAATGAAGGAATGTAGGACGCTTTTCATTGATGAGAAGTTTGAGGAGTTGCTCGATAGTCGTTCGCATTTGATCGGGTTTGACAATGGGGTATATGATTTAAAGATGCACATGTTTCGTGACGGTATGCCAGACGATTACATTCTGCTTAGCACAAAACTCAATTACGTTCAGTATAATAGTGAAATGCCCGAAGTATTAGAAATCAACGACTTCTTCTCCAAAATATTTACCAATAAAAATTTGAGAAATTACGTTATGGATGTTCTTGCGTGTATCATAGACGGTAGTATCGCACAGGAACGCTTCTATATATTCACTGGACAGGGTAGCAACGGAAAATCGCGACTCTTGGATTTGATTCAAAAGTCAATTGGAGAATATTATTGTATCTTGCCTATCGCCTTGCTAACACAAAAACGCGCAGCGAGTAATGCGGCGCAAAGTGAATTGGAACGAACAAAAGGACGGCGTTTTGCGGTAATGCAAGAACCGAGTGAGAACGATCGACTGAATATTGGACTTATGAAAGAATTGTCAGGACAAGATAGGATTCTTGTAAGAACACTATTTAAAGAGCCGTATGAATTTAAGCCACAATTTAAGATGATTTTGACGTGTAATGAGTTGCCCGAAATTCCAAGTGATGATGGGGGTACTTGGCGACGTATCAAAGTATGTAATTTCTCTAGTAAATTCACGGAAACCCCTGATATCAACAAACCGACTGAGTTTTATATGGATCTTGAGTTGTCCGATAAATTCGAAAGATGGAAGGAGGTATTTATAAGTTTATTAATTGACCGTCATAAACATATTAACCCAATGGCGATTGCGGAACCGAGCGAAGTTCGCGTTGCTACAGAGAGTTATAAACAGAATAACGATATTATCGGGCAATTTATGAATGACTGTATCGTGATTGATCCGCAAATCAAAGAACCGCGTATTACCATTACGAAACTATATACGGACTTCCGGCTATGGAGTATATCAAACGTGGTGAAAGGTAAGAAATGTCCTGACCGCAATCAACTCAAAGCATACCTAGAGAAACTACTAAATAAACCATATGAAACGAAGGGATGGGCAGGTATTGGATACAAAAAGAATGACGAAGATGATGACGATGATGATGAATAAGAATGGTAGAATTTATAAGGTAATCGTTGAACTCGCAAATATATATTTCATATACTTCATGTTTATTTCAAAGCGTGTAAATTTTGGGTTAGTAAATATACATGAAATATTATTTATGAGGGATTAGTTCCGTAGTGCGATGATTTCCTACAAAGAGAACTTTTTCCTTGAATGGTAAATTATTATTTATTTTAGAATATAATTCAATACTTTTCTTTACATTTGTAGTCTCGCACTCGTCCACCGCATAGATCCACACATATACTTTGTAATCGCAATTAAAATGTTTGTCATTCTCGATATATTAGGATATCGCACTGTATATGTGGTTACCGTTAATGATCTTAATGCTACCATCTTCTATATTTGCTTTTTTGTCGTATATCGCGTCTATTGTGTAAGGAATGTCATATCCATCGACAATAGTCTTGTATATCTCATCGATCTTCGCTTTATTCAAGTCTCTCTTAAATACTATCGGTGTCGCGTGTATCATCAACTCGCGAAACGATATCTTAACCAAGTACTTATTATCATTTATCTTGTCTATTATTTTTTCAGAAATATTAAGAATTGGTCCATTCAAATTTATATTTTTTAATCGATCACTTATCATATTTATCATATCATCAATACTCATCTCTTGAGTTGCTGAAGGTACTACTTGAGGTATTTGAGTTGTAGAAGGTACTACTTGAGGTACTTGAGGTACTTGAGGTACTTGAGTTGCTGAAGGTGGTACTGGAGATGAAGGAGGGGTAAGTGATGAAGGTGGTGTAGGTGTTGAAGGTGGTGTAGGTTGCGTGAATCCACGGTAGCAGAATTTGTTTTTTGTGAAAATGGTTGTAGATTGCTGTATAGGTTGGAAACAAAACTGATTAGTTGTAGCGGGTGGTTGCTGTGGAGCTTGTACAGCAGGTTTAGTGAATCCATTGAAACAAAACTGATTAGTTGTAGCGGGTGGTTGCTGTGGAGCTTGAACAGCAGGTTTAGTGAATCCATTGAAACAAAACTGATTAGTTGTAGCGGGTGGTTGCTGTGGAGCTTGAACAACAGGTTTAGTGAATCCATTGAAACAAAACTGATTAGTTGTAGCGGGTGGTTGCTGTGGAGCTTGAACAGCAGGTTTAGTGAATCCATTGAAACAAAACTGATTAGCAGGTTTAGTGAATCCTTTGAAGCAGAACTGATTGGTTGTAACAATAGGTTGCGCAGCAGCAGGTTTGTCTAATCCACGGAAGCAGAAATGGTTTGTTGTCGAAGTCGTTGTAGAATTCATCATCGGTTGTACGAATCCGTAAAAAGGGTTGTTTGCTGAATCGATTATTCGTTCAATCGGTAATGGAATATGTGCTATATAATAACAAGAGTCCTCAATCATTTTTTATATTTACATTATATAATACACAATATATGTTATGTGATGTAATTGATCCTTCGTAGTTCATAAGTACCTTTTACACATTTGGCATATCGTTTATGATCGCATACCCCGAAGTAGTTTATAGAATATAAAAAATATAGAATTATAATATATATATGAAGTTATCTAAGTTAACTAATTAGATTTCGGTAGGGTTTGCGAGGTATCTGATCCAGACCTCCTTAGGATATTTAGATTTTTTTAGGTTCAAGAAGAAGCCCAGTTCAACCGCTTTTTGATAATGCCCTATGTTTTGTGCCAACAAATTATCGCTATACAAATCTGTAAGATTATTACACGATTTAATATATATGCGCTGATTAATTTCCTTGATATTATCTATAAATTGCGTGAGAATTTCGTCCGTCACAATAAGGTTGTGTTTATTTACAGAGTATTTTGATATGAAACTCTCCAATATATCCTTATTATTATTTAGAAGATTGAATATCTCTTTTTTATTTACTCGCGGTTGTCTGGCAATCTCACACTGATCCTTTGACAATATCTTATCTTTGAATTGTCCATCCCGTATCAGTATATTCATAAATTCCATCACATTTACATCTACAATGATCGGTTCTTTGAAGGGCATATGATTATTTATTTTCGTATATAACTCAATGCTCTTCTTCATATTGGTAGTCTCACACTCGTCCACCTCATAGACCCACACATATACCTTGTAATCGCAACTGAAATGCTTGTCATTTTCCGTGATATACTTACATATCGCACCGTGTCTGTGGTTTCCGTTAATAATTTTGATGCTCTTCTCATCAATCTTAGTCTTCTGGTCATATATCGCATCAATCGTAAAGGGAATCTCATATCCATCCACAATAGACGTGAACAATTCGTCTATCCTCAATAGATCTAAGTCTCTGTTAAATACTATCGGGGTCGCGTATACCATCAACTCGCGAAAACTAATTTTCACCAAGTACTTCTCATCGCTTATCTTGTCAATTATTTTGTCTGTGATATTAAAATGATTCTTCCTCTGAGCATATTGCGGTGATGGTGGTGAAGCGATAGATTCTCGTGGTGAAGCGGGGGGTGATACATGAAGTGATGTAGGAGATGCTGGAGATGGCAATGTGTGTTGTATCAGTGATACAGGAACTGTTTTTATGTAGAATTTTTCAAAATGTTCGTTTATCAGGGAATCAATGCTCATTGTTGCGTTTGTTCTTCCTTGTGGTTTGTACGGGGTTCGGTTGGTGTTCGTCTGCTTCTTTGTGGGTTGCTTTAACTATAACTTAAGTATCCTTAATCATTTTTTAGATCTATCTTATAAAATATAAAATATTTATCTTACCCTACTTTCTCCTTCTCCAGCAATAGAAATATGTAGGCAAACAGCGTAGAGATCACGAGTCCGCATATCTCGATTGCGATATGGTAAGGGAACGGGTAAGCGTTCATCATAGCATCACAATTATATCTCTCGTTAAAGATGAGTCCTATGACGACCGCGAATAACAGTAAAAGGATTGGTAGAAGACTCTTAACGACCGTAGACAACTTAACATTCCATAACCCAGTAAGAAGCACGATGACCCAAATGTTTATTCCAGAAATCGCGTTATATATTGTGCCAATATAATTCAAAAATATATAAAAGTCCAGTAGAATCGCAGCGAATATTAGAGGGATATAAGGAGGTTTGCCACTAATAAACGATAACGCGGTGATTAGGGCGATTATGATGAGATATGAAGATGCGTGAATAATATACGTGTGTTCCAAGCTATGTTCGTCTTCGTTCCAAAACATGTGTGAATACGCGTGGTAAGCTTGGAATATAAATAAGGATACTATGAAAAACTGGATCTCTATATGTTTCGCCAGTGATACTAAATATAACAAGATGATACACGATAGGATATTGATACTCGCGGAATAAGGTTGATCTACGAATTCTCCGCGAACCTCGCAAGTATTAAAAGGAAATGGTTTAGGTTGCTGTAGCGGTTCCATTATATTATAGATATACAAAAATATATATATAGTATAGATTATGCCAAGAAGAGGGGCAAATTCAGACCCTGTGAGGAGTTTTCCGTTAGCCAAAACTATTCCACGAGCGAAGAGTCACCCGTTAGAAAAAGTTAGGAGTAATAATAAAAAGGTGTTCTGTTATCGAATCCTAACGCCGAAACAAGTGGGTCCGATTTGCTGGTTTATGGCAGCCTTTGTAGCAATGTTTTACAGCCAACGTAGTCGTAAAATATTACTAAAAGCATCGAAGGATTGGGATAAAGAAGATAAATCAAAACCACTATTTACTTTATTAAAACACGTGTTAAACGATAAATACTTGAAGACGGCAAGTAGAGAAAGTGATGATTATAGGAATTTTAGTGATGATACTTTTATCAATATATTGAAATACTTAAATAAACACGACCCGCTGTCATTTCCTTATAACCCTAAGAAGCATTCAGGATTCTACTCTGAATTTTATATGGGTAAATTATATAAATTGTTAAAAGTTGATTATAAGGTATTTGAGTATAATAAAAAGGATGATCATCTATTCTACTCGCACTTGAATAATGGATTTGATAACGCGGAATATGAAACTATCGGGAAAAGAATTGAAATTAATCTTCTTGAGAATAAATTATTCACATATATTGATAAATTGATGGATGCTCCAAAAATAATAATTGTTATTATCGCATTAGACGAAGATACTGAATTCTATGAATTTTTAAAAAGATTATACCCTAATACTATAATAGGCGATGGTGACACAAAGAAAAATATAACATCCATGAATGATAAAATATTTTATAGAGGTAGCGAGTATCACTTGGATTCTGTAATATTGTCAAACTGGAACATTCAAAATGGTGGACATGCGATCGCAGGAATCACTTGTAAAAAAGATAAATATATATATAATGGCTGGTCGAGAAGGAATATGAATCCTACAAATATTCCTGTTCGTATTCCTTGCGA